>Ga0164241_10000856_pt1 | contig 44312 bp, 41 predicted proteins | sample OricomyardsoilBY_FD_108780 | JGI IMG/M metagenome (GOLD analysis project Ga0164241, IMG submission 108780) | Backyard soil microbial communities from Emeryville, California, USA - Original compost - Back yard soil (BY) | ecosystem: Environmental > Terrestrial > Soil > Unclassified | place: USA... | reverse complement strand
GGGCCTTCAGCTCTTGATCATTCGCAAGCTCGGACCGCACTCGAAGCTCCGCGAAGCGCTCTCTTCCGGCGCGAAAGAGAAGGTGAGCCTCGTCGCCTACCTCTCCGCGATCCCGGCCGCGTTCGTGCATCCGTTCATCGCAGACGGGCTCTACGTGCTCGTCGCGGCCATCTGGCTCGTCCCAGACACCCGCATCGAGCGCGCGCTCGGGCTGCACGGACTGCACGGTAACGAGGCGCACTGAGGAGCGCGATGGAACGGCTCCGGAATTGGATTCAGGACTACGCGTGGGGCAGCACGACGGCGATCCCGCGCCTCCTCGGCGTGCCCGAGACCGGCGCCCCGCAAGCCGAGATGTGGCTCGGCGCCCACCCGAGCGCGCCGTCGAAGCTGAAGAAGGGCGGCCACTTCATCGGGCTCGACGCACACATCGCGAGCCACGCCGAGGCTTGCCTCGGGAGCGCGTGCCTTTACCATTTTGGCGCGACCCTGCCCTTCTTGCTCAAGGTGCTCGCCGCCGCCGAGCCGCTCAGTCTCCAGGCGCATCCGGACCGAGCGCGCGCGGAGCGCGGGTTCGCAGAAGAAGAAGCCGCTGGCATCCCGGTCGACGCACCCAACCGTCGATACCGCGACCCGAACCACAAGCCGGAGCTCATCGTCGCGCTCACCGAGTTTCACGCGCTATGCGGCTTTCGCTTGGTGAGCGAATCGGTCGCGCTCTTCCGCGCGCTCGGCCTCGACTGCCGTGTGCTCGAGGAGCGCGGGCTCGAGGCGTACTTCGAGGGCGTGATGACGGCGCCGCATGACGAACAGCTCGCGCTCGCTGCCGCGGCGCTCGCGGCATGCAGAAGCAATCGCACCTCCGGCCACGAGACCATCTGCCGTTGGGGGGTGCGCATCGGCGAAAAATACCCGGGCGACGTCGGGCTCATCGGCGCACTGCTCCTGAACCACGTCGTCCTCGCGCCGGGACAGGCCTTGTATCTGCCCGCCGGCAACCTTCACGCCTACCTCGAGGGCACGGGCATCGAGATCATGGCGAGCAGTGACAACGTGCTCCGCGGCGGCCTCACGCCCAAGTACGTCGACGTCGCCGAGCTGATCGCGTGTCTCGACTTCACGGATGGTCCTGCGCCGGTGCTCGAGCCCGAGGGCGACATCGCGACGTACGCGACGCCCGCAGAGGACTTCGAGCTGACGCGCCTCCGCATGCGCGGCGCGCACGTCGAGCTGCCACATGGCGGGCCGGAGATCCTCTTGGTCCTCGAGGGGCGACTCGAGCTCTCGACCGAGGCTGGCGCGACCACGCTCGAGGCTGGAGAGTCGGTGTTCATCGGCGCCGATGAAGGCGCCACGCTCGCGGTCGCCGGCGTCGGTGTCGCGTACCGCGCGACGCCCGGTCGATTGAACGTCAGAGTCGGGCTGACCTACGACTCGGATTAGGGACCCCCGCCTAGGACGGCCCTAACCGACTTGCACGCTCCAGACGGTCTCGAACCGCTGCCCACTCAGGAGCGTCCGGCACGGCGACGACGACGATGCGTTTCACACCGGAGTCTTCGAGCGCATGCAGCGCCGCGTACAGGCAACGCGCGAAGCCCGCCGGATCCTCTGGCAACGCCATGGTGCGTGCGAACTCGAGCGTCCCGATCGGCGCCGCCTCTGAGTGGATGAGCCCGGCCTCTGCATCGGCTTCGAGCGAGACGAGCTCGACGACCGAGAGCGGCACCGTCGGCGCATAGTGCCTCGCCTGTGACCCTGGGGCGCGCGCGGCCGTCCCAACGATCGAGAGATCGTCGCCTCGATCGACCACCGAAGCGATCTCCGCAATCTCCGCGAGCGTCACGCTACCCCGGCGGAGCACGACGAGAGGAGACACCGTCGCGTCCACGATCGTCGACTCGATGCCGAAGCCGGTCGGCCCACCGTCGAGTATGCGGATGTCCTTGCCGAGGCTCTTTTCAACGTGCTCGGCGGTCGTCGGAGAAATTCCCGTCGAGCGATTGGCGCTGGGCGCGGCGAGCGGCAAGCCGACGCTTCGGAGCAGCGCTTGGGCGAGCTCGTGCGCGGGGACACGGACCGCGACCGTCGCGCCGCCAGCGGTGACCTCAGGTGCGACTTTGCCATCTTGGGCGTCGAGCACGAGCGTGAGCGGGCCCGGCCAGAAGCGCTCCGCGAGGGCGCGCGCGTCAGGGCTCACGGTCGATGCCAAAGCGAACGCAGCTTCCATGTCGGCCGCGTGCACGATGCTCGGGTTCTCTGCAGGTCGGCTCTTGGCGGTGTAGATCGCACGGACCGCCTCTGACGAATCCGCGCGCGCGCCCAGGCCGTAGACCGTCTCGGTCGGAAAGGCGACCAGCTCGCCCGCGCGCAGCGCGTCGGAGGCCTGACGAATGCCCTCGGGAGTGGGCGGAAAGCGCATCACCTCTCTTCGCAGGACGCGCGCTCGAGCGCAACTCCGCTCATTCCTCTGCGTAATATGGCTCTTTGGGCTTCGGCATCATGATCTCGATAGAGTAGGCGCCGCGGGTGTCGAGGTCCTGAACCGTCACGCCTCGACCGTCCCACGTCACCATCGGCGTGCCATCCATGACCGACCCCGAGTCGTCATTGAACATCGTCACCTTGCCAGCGTCGTCGACGGTGCACGTCCCCGAGCTTTCGTAGACCTTGCTCGAGCCGCAACGGATCGTCGCGTCGCAGTTGTCGTTGCCATCGAAGGTCGGCTCGAGCGTGATCGAGCAGCTCTGCCCTGTCTTCGCGGTCGCGAGATCGCCCTTCACTTCGGTGACGACGCCGACCTCGCGGGTCGTCGCGACGAAGGCGCGATGATCGAGCGCGATCGCCGTCGCGGGCGCGCTCGCACCGTCGAGATGAAGCGTGAGATCCGCCGTCACCCGATCGGCGCCGTCGTACCTCCAGAGTCGCGCCTTGTTCAACGCGGGGTCGACGACGATCGCGTAGTCCTCTCGACCCGAGACGTGCGGCTCGGTCATCCACGCCTCGTATCGAGCCGATCCGTCCGCCATCCGCGTCTCGCGAAGACTGCAATTCGTGACGTACACCTCTTCGAGGACCTTTCCGGTGTCGCAGGCGAGGCTGACGCTGCAGGTACGCGCGTCACCGTACATCGCGTCGCCTGTCACCGTCAGAGTGCACCGGGCGCCGAGATCCATGCCGCGCGCGCGAAGCACCTTGGTCGCGAACGTGAGCGTCGGAAGAGCCTCTGGCGTCGGTACCGCGTCGCGCGGCTCGGTCGTACACACTTCACAGGCGGGGCACGCCTCTGGCTCCGCGCAGGCTGCCTGGGCAGGGCACACAGGCGCAGTTGGGCCTTCGGTCAGCTTCGAGCCCTCGCTCGCGGCCAGTGATACCGAATCCGCCCTCTCGGTCGGCACAAGCGCCTCGGTGGATGGATGAGCCGACGACCCTGCGCCTCGAACCGCGAACACGACGACGCCGACGGCGAGCGTCGCCGCGGCCCCGCGAAGGACCGGCCGCGGAATCGCACGAAGCCGACGAGCCAGCGCGCCGGGACGCACGAGAGCGCCGTCCAGAATGGCCAAGACCTCGCGTGCCGAGGCGGGGCCACGAGAAGCCGAGGCCGAGAGTGAAGCGGCGAGCGCCCGCCGGAGCGCAGGGCACAGATTGGGTATCAGCTTTCGGAGATCGAAGCCTCGCGTGCGCTCGAGCCGCTCGAGCGAGGTCGCATCGACGTGCGACGCCGCGAAAATCACGGCGCGTGCGAGGGCGCGGAGATCCCCGGCCACATCGGGGGCCTCTCGGGGAGCCAACCCGACGCCGGCGAGGCACGTCCCTTCGTCCGAGACGACGAGCGACTCGGCCGTGATCCGACGATGCACGATCGGCGGCGACAACGCGTGAAGGTACGACAGCGCAGAGAGCGCGCAGCGCATGACGTTCGCGAGCTCGTCACTCGAGAAATGCCTGCCGTCTGCAACCGCCGCAGCCAAGGTCTCGCCGGCCGGAAAGTGACGAACGACGATGAGCGATACCGCTCGGGGAGCATGCGTCGTGTCAGTCGAGCTCAGCGGCTCGGCGAATCGCGTCGCTGGGCTCGGGTGCTCGCCATCCCAACCGAAGAGCTCCGACACGCCGACGACGTTCGGGTGCTCGAGCCGCTTCAAGAGCGCCGCCTCCTTGAGGCAGACGTCGAGCGTGGCCCACTCGTCGAGCGCGCCGAGGTGTACCTCCTCGAGGAGGACGCGACGCTTCATGCGCGTGGACGCGACATACGTCGGGCCGTACGCGCCGAGGCCGAGCGCCTCTTCGACGATGTAGCTGTCGATGAGCCCGATGACCGTCTTTCCAGGTGCGACGACTGACATGGTGCCTCCTCGTGGGTCGCACCGTTACGCCAGTCCGCGCCGACTCATTCCCGAGAGGCGGACCCTTCGACGCGCGGCGCGGGCCTCGCGGCGCTCGCACCGCCGAGAGGAGACGCGGAGACCTCCTGCCATTCGACGAACCCGTCGGGCCACTCGACGGTCGCGCTCGGGGCTGGCAGTGCCGCGCGCTGGCTCCGACCTTGGGTGAGCGCGAAGATCAGCGCGACGAAGCCCATCAAGAGGGCGCCGAGCGTGATCGCGAGGACGCGGCCCACGAAGGGCTCTCGCCGAAAGACGAGCTTCATCAGCGGCGACAGCTTAGCGCACGAGCGAGCTCGTCGAGCCGCGGCCGGACGGCGAGCTCGGTGGTGGGCGCAGGGACGCCGCCTTGGGGCGACGAAGCGCCCGGCGAGGCTTTTCGATCGGTCCGCACGGTGATACCGACTTTCCTATGAAGACCATCCTCGTTTGCGGTCACGGACCCGGGATTTCTCACGCGGTGGCGCGCAAGTTCGGCAGCGAGGGCTACGCGGTGGCGCTCGCGGCGCGCAGCGCCGACAAGCTGAAGGCCGCCGCAGAGGAGTTCGAGAAGGAGGGAATTCGCGCGGGCGCCTTCGCCTGCGATCTCTCCGACCCCGACTCGGCGCGCAAGCTCGTGCGCTCCGCCCGCGAAGCGCTCGGCCCCATCGACGTCGTCCACTACAACGCGTATCGCGGCGGCGCAGGCGACCTCACCTCGGCCCCGATCGAAGAGCTTCGCTCGGCGCTCGATGTCGGCGTCACGAGCCTCGTCGCCGTCGCGCAAGAGGCGCTCCCCGACCTGAAGTCGCGCAAGGGAGCCCTCCTCGTCACCGGCGGCGGCCTGGCGTTCTACGATCCGAAAATCGACGCGATGGCCACGTCGTGGGGCGCGATGGGACTCGCGGTCGCGAAGGCAGCGCAACACAAGGTGGTCGGTCTCCTGCACGCGAAGCTCTCCGGCGAGGGCGTCTACGTGGGTGAGGTCGTCGTCCTCGGCATGGTGAAGGGCACGGCGTTCGACTCGGGCAACGCGACGATTGAGCCGTCCGCCATCGCCGACAAGTTCTACGAGCTATGCGAGAAGCGCACCGAGATGAGCGTGAACTTCAGTTGATTCCCTGGGTCCGGGCGCGCCGAGATCCTGGCGCGGCGCGCCCTCACGAGGCGACGAAGCGCGACTTCAGTCGAAGGAACGGGGCCTCGAGCACGTGATAGGACGCCATCGCTAAGAGGAGCGTGACGGCGCCCATCGCGAGCGGATACCCGAATCCCAGGAGAAGCCCCGCGGGCTCCCTGTGATCTCCGAGCAACCGCTTGCCGAGCAGGAGGTGAAGCGGCAGGTGAAAGACATAGATACCGTAGCTGTATTTACCAATCCAGCGCAGCAAGCGATTGTCGAACACCGAAGCCGAAGCTCCCGAAGGAGCCCTCGACGTGGCGACCACGGCGGCGACGATACCTAGCGCGAATGCGAAGGCCGTAGCCGTATATCCCAGGCTCTGGTCCCAGAAGCTCGTCCGCGGGAAACCCTCTGTCGCGACGAAGGTAATGCCAAGGAGAATCAAAGCCGTGGCGCCGAGCCAACGCGCGCGCGCGAGGAGCCACTCGGCGGCTGCCGGTGTCCGCAGGAGGATCGCTGCCATCGCGCCGAGCGCGAGCGCGTCCATGCGACAAATGGTCCAGGAATACGCCGCCTCGACGTTCCCGGTCTCGAAGCGCACGACCATGCGGACGACGAGGCCGAGCACGACGAGCGTCGCCGTCACGATGGAGAGACTGCGTCGGCGGAGGCCGCGGACGACGAACGGCCAGACGAGATAGAACTGCTCCTCGACGGCGAGCGACCAGAAGTGGGGAAACAGCGTGACGCTGCGCCCATAGGGCTCTACCCAATTGGACAGATAGAGCCAAAGCCACACTTGATTCTCGCTCCCGGAAGCGAGCTTCACCGGCAGGTGGACGCGTAAGAGCGGGAGCACCACGAACGCGACGAACAGCACCGTGTAGTAGAGGGGAAAGATGCGAAGCGTGCGGCGCGCCAGGAAGGCTCGATAGCCGTTTTGCTTGTCTCGGGTGTCGAGCAAGATGCCCGTGATCAGGAAACCCGAGAGCACGAAGAACAGCTGAACCCCAATCCAGCCGAGGTTCATGAGCGTCGTCAGCACCTTGCCGATCGACGACGTCGCCCCCTCGAAGAGGTTGAGGTTGTGCGCGAGCACCAGGGCGACCGCGACGCCTCGGAGACCGTCGAGCGCCGGGATCTGCGAGCGGAGCGTCTTCGTCAGTCGGTCGAGTGGAGAGGCTTCGGTCCCTCGAGCCGACTCGAGCGCCCTCTCGCTAGACACGCGAGAAGTACGCTTCCAGGTGCGACGCGAGGAGCTCTTGGGCCCAGAGAGCCGTGAACGTGTGGTCCGGCCCCTGAATGGACGAGAGCTCGATCGCCCCCTGCTCGCGGAGCTTGCGAAGGGCGCTGCCGCCGCGGCTCTCGAGGAGCGATAGGCCCGGCTCACCGGTCGCGAACACGAAATGGGTGCGGACGCCGAGGCGCGCGATCTCCACGAGGTCGGCCCCTAAGTCGCCGGGGACGCGAACACCGACGTGGCGGAGCGCCTCGACCGCGCCATCTCGACTCCGGGCGAGCGCGTGACGTCCGAGGATCTCTGCGAGCGCCCGCAGCTTCACCTCTCCCCGCAAGAGCTTCTTCCACTTGTCGGTCGAGAGCGCGCTGGCTCCGTAGCGAGCGGCCTCTCCCTCGACGAGGCTCTCCGAATAGGGATCGCGGGTGACGTCGAGCGTCATGCCCTTCTTCCAGGCGAACGTCGCAGGGTTCACGGGAAAGATGCCGTCGAGGCGTGCGCCCTCTCTGGCTGCACGGAACGACTGATATGCGCCGGAGCAGATTCCACCGGCGTGCACCACGGCGACGCCGCGCGAACGAAGGGCCCTCACTGCGGCCCCGATGTCCTCCACCGCGTGCGGCGTGTAGACGTCGTTCTCTTGCTGGCCGGCCGAAGTCGGCGTGTCGCCGATGCCGCAGACATCCATTCTCAGGACGACGTGCCCCTGCCGCGCCAAGCGACGGGCCAACTCCACGTACATGCGATTCGGTCCGACGTGGTGTACCGCGCCCGCGTTCACCAAGAGGACACCGACTCGCGGCGGCCGCTCGCGCGCGGTCGACTCGGTGAGGATGCCGAACACGCGCCCGCTGCCGATCTCGAGCGCCGTCTCCACGAGATCTGTCGAGACCGTGGCGACCGTCAGAGCCGGGGAAAACCGCGCCGGCCCCTCTGCCGGCGCGGCGTCCCCGAGCCAGCGAACCAGCGCGTCGATCATCGCGTTCGGGACGACAGCCTTGTGCGGATCCGCGACCATCTCGAGGTAGCCAGGCATCGAGCGCTGCTCGACCCGTGCACCCAGGCTTCGAAGTTGGTCGACGAGGGCGTCGCTCGGCGCGAGATCCTCGCGATCGATCACGAGGATCTGCGTCGCGGGTGCCCGATCGAGGCGACCGAGATCGATCTTGCCGAGCGCGGCCTTCGTCTCTGCGGTGACCGCGAAACCCAGCGCTTCCTCGACTCCGTCCGCCCGGGGCGTGCCTGCGGGTGGCGCCGCGAGACCGAGCGATGCTTGAAGGAGCTTCAGCTCGCGCGCGTACGCCCGCCCGCTCGTGATCGGGGCGATCATCGCGATCGACTCGACGTCCCCGCGATTGGCCCCGGCGAGCGTCGCGAGCGTCGCGCCAAGCCGGGCTCCGAGCAGCGCGATGCGCGTCGCCCCCGTACGTGCGCGAAGGTGCTCAATCGCGTGGCCGATGCTGGCAATCCAGGCGCCGACGCGATCGACGTCGAGGTCGTCGCCGCTCGAGTCCCCCGTGCCGTCGAGATCGAACCGCAACGTAGCGATGCCCCGCTTCGCCGCGGTCGCCGCGAAGTGTCGCAGGCTGCGATGCGCGCAGATGGCTTCGTAGCCGAACGGATTGACGATCACGAGGCCGAGGTCGCCGCTTGAGCGCGGATGGTGCAGCCAACCGAAGAGCGGCCGGGAGGGCTCACCGAAATAGCTCGGCTCCGGAGGCGGCATCGCCTCCGTTCGGGTCGCGGAGGCGATCGTATCCACCCGAACCTCCGTCGGAGTCGCGGCGGTCCGACGGTCCGTCGCTGTCGTGGCTGCACGATCTTCGGTCGAGGGAGGAGCGTTCATCGCGGGAGGGTGACGCGGAGGGAAGAGGATGCGTTGAGAGCCTGGACCGTGCACCGCGAGGCCTTCGGTGTCGTGCGCAGCCGAACGGTCTTGTGTCGACCGGGGGCGACGTGAAAGTAGCTCTCGTCTGGCGTCACGCCATCCCCTTCGATGCGCACCGACTGGGCAAACGCGCGCGTGCGGATCGTCAGCGTGAAGTCCTCGCCGGCGCTCGTCGCTTCGGCGCTCCACCCGAGCTCGGCGTTCGACTGACTCGGCCGTCCGGTCGGAAAGAAGAACGCCTCGTGCAGCAGATCGTCGGGGCCTTCGAGGACAGCGTGGACGAGATCGTGCGTCGGCGGTCCGAAGCGGTAGGCGTAGGTCGTGTCGAAGAGGTGCTCGAGCATTTCTGCCACGGACAGCTCGATCGACTCGCGCGCAGACAGCCGCAATTCACGCGAGGCGTGCGCGACTTCGGCCGTGCCGTGAAAGAGAGTCACGGACAACGTCGCGTCGAGCGCCGCCTGTCGCTCGTTCGTCACGTGCGCAGAGAGACCGCTGTGGCCTTCGTCGGAGAGCCCGAGAAAGACGGGCTGCAGGACGCGACGGAGGTAGTGTGCGGCGGCCTTCGGCGTCCCGGCGGCATCGATCACGCCCCACCCTGCTCCCAGCCACAAATCGCGAAGGAAGAGGATGAGCGCGCCGCGGGTCTTCGAGCGACCACGTCGCCACTCGGAGAAGGTCGCCGCCATCACCTCGCCCGTCGTCACGCGTGAGAGCGCGAGGTATCGCTCGTGGTCGCGCGCGCGCAGCTCTGCCGGCTCTGGGCCGAAGAGACGCTTCAGGTAGTGATCGCGGACGTCCTCGAAATCCCAGCCTGCGCCGAGATCGCGCGGCGCGCGCGCCTTCCATGCCGCGTGGTGCACGCGAATCGCCTCGCCGAAAGGCATGGCGACGATCGACTGGGGCTCCGGGACGTTCGAGAACGCCAGGCACTCGGTCGCGAAGCGAACCTCGCTCCGACGCGCGTCCTCGAGCGGACCGAGGTACGCGCCGACGCCGTAGTAGGACGTCGTCCCCACGTTCGGCTGGTGCGGAAACGCGCCTCCGTGCGCGCTGGAGGGCCAGTACACGGCCTGTGGGCACGCCCGCCTTGCGACCGTCGCGAGCAGGTCGTGAAAGAGCGGCGGTGCCCACGCGTCGCGCGGGGCCCCCCACATCGCCGCTTGCTGTTCGACCTCGCTGTTGCCGGCGATCACGGCGAGCGAGGGGCGCGCCGCGAGACGTGACAGGACTTTCTGGGTCTCGCGCCGAGCGAGCGAGGCGAACGCTTCGTCGTCGCCCGGGTAGTCCATGTTCGCGAACATGAGATCTTGGAACACCAAGACGCCCTCGCGATCGCACGCGTCGTAGAACGCGTCGCTCTCGTAGACGTTCGTCCCCGGGATGCGCAGCATGTTCATGCCGAGCTTCTTCGCGTCACGCACCGCGGCGTCGATCTGCTTTGGGTCGGCTTCGAGCGACACGGCGTCGAGCGGGCTCCAGCACGCGCCGCGACAGAAGATCGGAGCGCCGCCGACCTCGAGCGAGAAGTCGCCGTCGTCTCGGCGAACCTCGAGTGTCCGAAAGCCGATCGCGCCGAGCTCGACTCGCACGTCCCCGACGGAGAGCGAGACGTCGTAGAGCGCCGGCTCTCCGTGTGTGTGGGGCCACCACGGCTCGACGTCGCTCGGGTGCACCACGAGACGTCCGCGCCATCGATCCGTGCCCGGCTCCGACGAGAGACCGGCGCGGCCCTTGTACTCCCCGCGCGCGACGACGATCTCGATGAAGTCGACGGGCGCGCCGTCGGTCTTGGACGCGCGCAGCGAGATCTCGACGAGCCCCGCGCCACCCTCGAGCCGAGCCGCGATCTCGAGCTCCGAGACGTCGACTTCACGGCGGCGCTCGAGCCACATGGGTCGCCAGGGCCCGACGGCGGCCGCCGGTGGTGACCATCCCGGCGTTCGCCCGAGAAGCGTCGTGCGGTGCCAGCGCAGCTGCTGATGCTCGATCATCGGCGCACGCCACCTTGGTCGGGGACGCTTCTTCAAGAGGGCCGCATCGAGAGACGAGAAGCGGAGGATGAGGTCGTTGTCGTCGCCGACCTGGTCCGAGACGTCGAGCTCGTGGCTCTCGAACATGCTCTCCGACGACAGGACGTGCGCGCCGTTCAGCCAAACGTCGCAGTAGGTCGCGAGGCCTTCGAGGCCGAGCACCAAGCGCTCGCCCGGGACCGGCGCGCCCGCGCGAAACTTCGTCCGATAGACGACGTCGTCCGCGTCGAAGCGGCGCGGCGGACCGTCGAGCTTCCACGCACCGACTTCTCGGAGCGCGGACGCGAACGTCCCCGGGACGGTCGCGTCGACCCAGTCGAGGCCCGCCCGTGCGAGGCCGTCCGGCCCGTCGACGGCTCCGGGCGCCGACGACGCCGCTTGCCAAGCGTCCGCGAGCGACGACCGGTCCCAGGTGGCGACGCTTTGGATGCGTCCGGCCACGGGCTCAACCCGCTGTCAGCTCTTCGATGGCGGCGCGGATCGCCGAAACACTCTCGAAGACGCTGCGCTTGAGCATGCGATCCGGGAACTCGACGTCGAACTCGCCCTCGAGGCCGAGCATGACGTTGACGCTCGCGTGCGAGGTCAGGCCCGCTTGATAGAGATCGTCGTCGTCCCCCATCGACTCGATGTCTTTGCTGAGGCGCCCGTGCTTCTTCAGGATGGCTCGAATCTTCTCGGTCATGGTGTCACTCGTTTGGGGTCTTCGATGCATCCCACGACGACGGCGATCGCGTAACCGTCCTCGTGGCTCAAGCTGACGGAGAACGCTTCTACATGTGCGTCTCGTGCTGCGGCCTGTGCGCTGCCGTGGAGCGCCAGCCGCGGCGCGCCGTTGTCCATTCGGACGATCTCGATGTCCGTCCACGCGACGCCGCGTTCTCCGAGGTCGAGCGCCTTGATGGTCGCCTCTTTCGCGGCGAAGCGCGCCGCGAGGCGCTCGGCTCGGACGCGGCCCTCTGCCGCTTTTGCGTACGCGGCTTCTCCGGCCGTGAAGACACGGCGGACGTAGCGCTCGCCGAACGCCGCGAGCGACTCTTCGATGCGCGCGACGGCGGCCAGATCGACGCCGACCCGGAGAGAGGTTTCGCCCGGCATCACGCCGCATCTCCCAGGTGCTCGAGCTTCGCTTCGAGCACGGCGTGGATCGCGGGCCACTCGCCCGGCAGCACCGAGAACATCGCCGTGTCGCGGATCACGCCGTCGGCCGCCGGGAGATGCTGGCGGAGGATCCCCTCGAAGGTGGCGCCGAGGCGCGTAATCGCGGCGCGGGAGCGCTCGTTTCGCGCGTCCGTCTTGAGCACCAGTCGGTGGACGCTCCACACCGAGAAGGCGTGGATCATCATCAGCGCGCACGTCGCGGTGAAGACCTCGGTTCTCTGCGCGCTCGGCGTGAGCCACGCGTGACCGATCTCACAGACGTCCGGGGCGTCCCCACGATCACGCTCGCGCGGCTCGCCCGGGACCGATACGGCTCCTCGAGGCCAGCTCCACCACTCGAAGCTCATGAAGCGAATCGACCCGACGATCTCGTCCGTCCGCGTGCGTCGAATCGCGAACGGCGTCGCGCGGCCCCCGCTTCGCTCCGCGAGCGCGGACTCGACGTAGATGGCTACGCCCTCCGGATCCGCAGGCACCGGCGCGAGGCCGAACGTCGAGCGATCACGCAGCGCCGCCGCCGAGAGGAGCGGCACGTGGTCGACCGACAAGGGCTCGAGCCGGACGTGGCGATTCGAGAGAGCACCACACTCGATCAAGCGCCGCCTCCGACCGCATCGCTTCCGACGACCTGGTCGAGCCGCCGCATGCCCGCGTCCCAGCCGTTCGCCATCTCGTCGAACAGCGCAGAGGCGTCGAGCGCCCGCTTGCCGTTCACGGCGCGCGCCGCCTTCAGGATGAACGTCTTGGCGCCCGTGGCGACGGCCATGAAATGCGGGCTGACGTCCTTTGCGAGCTCGGGGTCGAGCCACTCGACGTGCAACGCTGCGAGCTCGAACGCCGCGCCAAGCTGGCGGACGCCCGCGAACGCCCAGTGGTGGTAGTGGTCGAGCCCGGCCTCGTGCAATCGAGGAAGCTCGGCGGTGAACGCGCTGGCGAAGCGACGAATCGGGTTCTCGCGCGGTCTGCGCGCAAGATGGTTCGCGAGGAGCGCCCGCGAGACGCGACGCAGCTCTTCCTCGGGGGCGTGCCGCAGGCGCGCGACGCGCACGAGCTCCGCGAAGAGCGGCATGAAGGTCGGATCTTCGGGCGCGTTCAGCCGGAAGAGCCCCGCGAAGTCGTCGCCCTCGAGCGCGTAGTAGCCGGCGTTGTGAAAGTACTCGAGGCGGCGCCGCTCGAGGTCGATCGCGTTCACGACGATCGTCGTCTTCGTGTGCGTGCGGCGGTAGTCCGTCCCCGACGTGTCCGGCAGGAAGAACGCGTCCGCCTCGGTGCTGACGAGCTTCCCCGCCCCGAGCTGCGTCACGCAATGCTCGACGAGCGGTCGCCACACGGTGAGCTCTTCCACCTCGACGCCGTAGAGGTCCGCGAGCTCTCCGTGCGGCGGCTTGAAGAACGTCCACTGGTCGTCTTCGAAATCGACCGCGAGCGAGAACGGCAGCACCGCGCGCGGCTCGACGCGGAGCGCCGAGAGCAGCTCGATCCAGAGATCGATGTAGCAGTTCTTCTCTACCCACACGCGGTCGCCGGAGTGGAGGGCGTGCGGCGTGTAAGCGTTCGGATCGACGTCGAGGACGCGGATCATGGCCAGAGCTTGGCGCGCAGCTCGGCGGGCCACTTCTCGACGTCGAAGCCATGCGTGACGAAGAGCGCCATCACGCAGCGCTCCATACCGAAGCCGAGGCAGGCGCTGTGCGCGACGGCGCCGTCCTCGGTCTTGATGTCGAAAGGCTTGCCGAAGTGATCGGTGTGGTAGTTGAACGAGCAGATCGCGGTCGGCTCGGTCTTCGAGATCATCGGGACGAGCACCTCGAACTTGAGCTTCTGCGCCTTCTGTCCGTCGGCGAGGACCCGACCGCCGCGCCCGAAGAACGGGTCGGCGGCGACGTCGGAGCCGGCGTCGAGGCCGAGCGACCGCAGCAGCGCGACACCGCGATCGTGCCACGCGTCCCGCCACTCGAGACACATTTCGGGCGTGCCGAAGCGGACGAGCTCGCGGACGCGGAAGCTCTGCATGCGCGTCGGCTCTTGCGACGGCTCGTGACGAAACGCCCAGCCCGTCAGCGTCGCGAGGCGACCTTCCTTCGGGAGCGTTCCGGTCATGAGCGGATAGAGCGGATAGCAAGCGGCCGGCGCCAACGCGACCTCGCTCTGCTGAAGAAGGTCGCCCCAGGGTTTGCCCTCGTGGATTCGACTCGAGACCTCGAGCGCCTTCGCCTCTTTGCCGTAGAAGCTGAAGATGCTCCCGACCAGGTGCGGGAACGACTCCATGTAGTCGCACTTCTCGAGGATCTTGTGGTCGATCACCGGGGGGAAGTGGAAGAACTCGGCGCCGTCGCCCGCGGCTTCACGGTCGATGAACGCGTTCAAGCGCACGAGCACGTCTTCGAACACGAAGCTGCGCGCGAACGTCCCGAGCACCGCGCCGGGGAAGATGAGCTTGTGATCGACGAGTTTCTGAAAGAGCTTCGCGGAGTCGAAGTCGGACACGTCTCGCCTCTTGTCTCAGGAGTCCTTGAACACGAGCAGCATCGACGCGCTCTTCGAGAGGATGCGATCGTTGCCGATCATCAGGGCCCCCGAGAGAACGTCGCGGTAGTGGCGCGACACGCTGAATTTCGAGTCGTTTTTGTAGCCCACGACCCCGGCGATCTGCAGCGCTTCGTGGACGATCTGGGGAGCTGCCTCGCTGATCGCCACTTTGAGATGATTCATCTTGAGCGCGTAGCCGATGGTCGTGAGCTCTGCCCGCGCATCGGCGCCCGCGTCGATCGCGTCGAACTCCGCCGCGGCGCTCTGAACCTGCGCCTTCATGCGCTCGAGCTGGACGGTCGCGGCAGCGAGGCGCGTCGCGGACGGTGGGATGGTTCCGGGGTTCTTCCGTGCCGCGGCGCGAACGAAGCTCGCGGCGCGTGCGAGCGCATCCGACGCGATCCCGGTCCAGACGCTGGCCCACAGGATGTGCGAGTACGGGACCATCGTCTGCGCGCTCGAGTCCGCGAAGGCGCCCGGGACGATCTGCGTCTCTGCACCAGTCGACGAGACCTGGTAGCCGGGGCTGCACGTGCCGCGCATGCCCATCGTGTCCCAAGTGCCCGTCTTCTCGAGCGTGAAGTCACCCTTGCGCGTGAGCACGAGGACCTGGTCGTTCCCCGGTGCGTCGGGTCCGCGACGACACGTGATCAAGAGGTCGTCGGCGTACTCGGCGTACGAGACCGTGGTCGCGTCCTTGGCGAGCTTGTAGCGACCGTCCGCGATCTCCGGCGCGCACACACTCGTTCGCGTGTCGCCCCAGGTTCCGACCTCGCTCGTCACGGACGCGACGAGCAGTTGCTTGTCGACGAGCTCGCGGAGGTAGCCGTCGAAATAGGGCGTCCCGATCGCGTGACGCGCGATGCAGGCGACCTGGATGTGATGCATGGCGAGCACCATGCCGCTCGAGCCGCAGCCGTGGGCGAGGCTCATGCACATGGCACTGAGCTCGCGCATGGGAGCACCGTGGCCGCCGTGGGACTCGGGCACGACCGCAGAGAGGAGCCTCTCGGATTTCAGCGCGTCGATCGCCTCTTTCGGGAAGCGGGACCGGGCGTCGACGTCCGGGGCGTTCACCTCGGCGACCTCGGTCGCGATCTTTCGGGTGGCGAGGATGAGCTTCGTTGGCGGCGAGATGGGTCCGATGTGCACGGTAGCGTGCTAGTTACTCGCCCGAACGCCCTGCCGCAAATCGGATCGCGAGCTGGGGGCGCCTTGCCTCGTTGGACGCCCGGACCGAGAGCGCATGCAGCCACGACGGACGAAAGCTGGCGGCACGAAGAAGCGCCCGAGCCGATACGACGCGGTTACTCCGACGTCAGAGCCTCTGGCTCTCGGCCTTCGCGCTCACCGCAAGGGAAATTACGCGGCTGCCATCGAATCGTACGCAGCCGCGATCGCCGTCGACGCGTCCTCGCTCGACGCTTGGATGAACCTCGGCTCGGTCGCCGTCCTCGCGGGGCGAGCCGGGCTCGCGATACGGGCGTTCGACGAAGCGGAGCGTCTCGCTCCAGATCACCCCCGCGCACTTCGCGACGCCGGCATCGCGCTCGCGGCGGTCGGACGGTCCGACGAGAGCCTCGACCGGCTGGCTCGCGCCGTTCGATCCGATCCGAGCCTGACCGGCGCAGCGCTGTTTCTCCCCCGCGTGGCACGCGACGCCGGCAAGCTCGAGCTAGCGGGGCGTTACGCACGCGAGGTCGTGCGTTCGCATCCGCACGACGCGTCTGCGCATCTGGAGCTTCATCGCGTGTTGTTCGACGATCAGGATCTTCGTCCGGCGATCCACGCAGCCATCACCGCCCTCGAGCTCGACCCCGACTACGCGCTCGCGCGGTATTTCCTCGCCGGTGCGCACGCCGTCGCGGGTGAGCTCGACCTCGTCGAGAGAATCTGCGGCGGCGGCGCCGTCGCGCCCGGGTTGGCCGACGGGATCCACTACGCAACCAGCCGGCGCACGACGGCGACGCGGTTCTTCGCGCACAAAAGAGACACGCTGTGCTTCGCGCTCGCCCGCGCCGAGATCCACGGCAGCGTGCTCGAGCTCGGGGTGCGGCACGGGGCGAGCCTCCGTTGGCTCGCCGAGGTCGCGACCGAGGACGTCCACGGCTTCGACAGCTTCGTAGGTCTACCTCTGCCGTTTCAGGGCTTGGACCGCGGCGCGTTCACGACGGATGGAGAGCTTCCCGACGTCGCGCCGCACGTCGCTCTCCACGTCGGACTGTTCGAAGAGACGTTGCGACCCTTCGTCGCGCGCGCGTCGCGCCCGCTCCGACTCCTCCACGTCGACAGCGATCTCTACGAGAGCGCGGCGCTCGGCCTCGATGCGCTCTCGCCCCTGTTTCAGAGCGGCACCGTGATCGTGTTCGACGAGTACCTCGGGAACGAGTCTTGGCGACAGGACGAGCACCGCGCCCTCGAGGAGGCGTCCGCCCGCCTCGGGTTTCAATACGAGATGTTTGCGGCGAGCTTCATCACCGGACAGGTCGCAGTGCGCATCCGTTGACGCGGGGCGATTGCGCTCCGCGTAGCGCGAGCCGCGCGCAATCTCATCGTCGCCTGCGCGGTCACGCCCGCGAATCAGTGAAGCTCGGTCTCGCAGTACGTCGACTCGAAGTGGCAGAACACCGCCGGAAGGTTGCTCTCCGAGACGCCCTCACCGCACCCGACGAGCTCGTACGTGGTCGAGCCGGAGTCGGGCACGATCGTGTCTTCGCAGATGTCTTGGCACGTCCGCCCCTCGTCGTCGCGCGTTCGCTCGAAGGTGACCGTCTCTTCGCTCGTCGTACAGCACCCCGGCAACGCGAGCGCGAGCAGGACCGCGACGAGCAGCCCGAGCCGACTTCGATTCATGACGCCTCCTTGGGTAGGCAGACGAGCTTCGCGTGCCCGTCGAAGCGCTCGAGCTCCGTACACACCGTCTCGCTGGGGCACGCGCCGCCTGGCCCGCACGGGATCGCGCACATCCTTCCTTCGAAGAACTGAACGCACTCGGGTCGATCGAAGCCCTCCGCTGGGATGCAGTCGACGTCGACCTCGCAGCTCTGGCTGCAATACCCGCTCGCGCGCGCGTACGACGCGGACTCGCACGCCGTCGGCCCGTCGCCGCACGGCTCGCCGAGGCTCGCGAAGTCGCACGCCTCGTACGGCCGGGCGTCCGACGCGTCGGGGAATTGCTCGCAGGCGAGCAGGATCACGGCGGCGGCGCCGGCGAGTAGAGTCGTTCGCGATCGAAGCATGTTGAGACGTCGTTTTGCACGCACCGCGCCACCCTTTGCGCCGCGCGTCGCCGCGCAAGGTTCCGACGTGATAGGTCAGGCTGCGTGGCCCCCAACGCGACGATCTTCCACTTCGCGGTGACCGTCTCCGACGTCGATCGCAACGTGTACGAGACGCTGGATCTGCGCGTCGCGCGTCACCCATCCGAGACCATGCGCTACATGCTCACGCGCACGCTCGCCTATGCGCTGTCGTTCGAGGAAGGCATCACCTTCAGCAAGGGCGGCCTCTCTCAGACGGAAGAGCCGCCGATCGCGATCGTCGATCCCACGGGCATCCGCGTCGCGTGGATCGACATCGGTGCGCCGTCCGCAGAGCGCCTCCACAAGGCCTCGAAGGCGTCGCGTCGCGTCGCCGTGTTCACGTCCGCCCTAGCCGCGCTGCGCCGGGAAGCCTCGAGCCGGTCGATTCACAAGGCCGACGAGATCATCGTCTTCGGGCTCGAGACGAAGCTGCTCGACGCGCTCGAGCCTCACATCGACAAGCACACGGACCTCGAGATCGTCCGCACCGACGGACGCCTCTATCTCACGCTCGCCGGGCAGACCCTCGAGGGCGAGCTCACTCGCGCATCGCTCGCGGACGTCGCCTCGCAGTAGCCGGCAGCCGAGACGAGACAACGGTTCTTCAGAGAAGGCCGACTGCGGCTGACTAGACTGCGTGGGCGATGAAGTATCGAAACCTCGACGGGTCCATCATCGACAAGTCCCCGGCCGAGCTCTTCAAATGGAAGCTCGGCTTCGGAGCTGGGCGCGAAGAGACGTCGATCGTCGCGGGCGATACGCCGGCGCCGCGCGTCGACAACGACGGCGCGCTCGTCCGCGACGGCTCGCGGGCCGCGCTCACGTGGATCGGGCACGCGACGTTCCTGGTTCAGCTCGGTGGGCGGTCCATCTTGATCGATCCGGTGTTCTCGAAGCGCATCACCGTCGTCCCGCGTCTCGTCGCGCCGGGCATCGCGTTCGACGCGCTCCCGAAGATCGACGCGGTCCTCATCACGCACAACCATCGCGACCACATGGACGCGCCGACGCTCGCGCGCTTCGGGGGTGACGTGCACTTCGTCGTCCCGAAGGGCCTCGGCGCTTGGTTCCGTCGACAGGGTAGGACGCGCGTGACGGAGCTCGAGTGGTGGGGGAGCGCCGAGGTCGACGGAGCTCGCGTCACGTTCGTCCCTTCGCAGCACTGGTCGATGCGCTCGCCCTTCGATCGCAACGAGAGTCTCTGGGGCGGCTACGTCGTCGAAGACGGCACCCACCGCGTCTACCACTCGGGCGACACGGCGTGGTTCGAGGGCTTCTCGGAGATCGGTCAGCGCGCCGGAGCGATCGACGTCGCGATGCTCCCCATCGGCGCGTACGAGCCGCGCTGGTTCATGAAAGGTCAGCACATGAACCCGAACGACGCGGCCCGAGCGTTCGCCGCCCTGGGCGCCGCGCGGTGCGTCGCGATGCACTGGGGCACCTTCAAGCTGACTGACGAGCCGACCGGCGAGCCGCCCCTCGCGGCACGCGCAGAGTGGCACGCGGCGAAGCTCGACGAAGATCGCCTCTTGATCCCGGCCGTCGGCGAGACGCTGTTCCTCGCTCGCTCGTGAGGCCGCCGCGCGTCTCTCCACACATGGCCTCCCAAAAAGCGAACGGCCCCTCTCCTTCCGGAGAGAGGCCGAGCGCGATGCGATGCGAGAACGCTCAGGCTTTCGCTTCGACCTCGACCTTGATGGTCGCAGTGACGGTGGGCGAGAGACGGATCTGAACGTCGTGCGAGCCGAGCGTCTTCAACGGCTCGCTGATGATTCGACGGCGATCGACGACGAAGCCCTGCGCGGCGAGCGCCTCTTCGATGTCGCGGTGTGTGACCGAGCCGTAGAGCTTGTCACCCTCTCCGACCTGACGGCCGATCGAGAGCTTGACGGCAGAGAGCTGCGTCGCGAGGTCACCGGCTTCCTTCTGAGCCTTGGAAGCCTTCGCTTCGGCGACCTTCTTCGCGTGCTCGATGCGCTTGATGTTACCGACGGTCGCGCCGATCGCGAGACCGCGCGGGACAAGGTAGTTGCGGGCGAACCCGGGGCGAACCTTTACGAGCTCGCCGCCTTTGCCGACGTTGGCGAGGTCCTGGGTCAGGACGACGTGGATGTGCGTAGCCATGTTCGTCTCCCGAAGATCAGGCCCCGACCGTAAACGGCAGGAGGGCGATGTTGCGGGCCCGCTTGATCGCGAGCGTGACCTTGCGCTGGTGGAGCGCGCAATTGCCGCTGATGCGGCGCGGGACGACCTTGCCACGCTCGGACACGAAGTATTTGAGCGCTTGCGGGTCTTTGTAGTCGATGACGAGCGCCTTATCGGCGCAGTAGCGGCAAACCCGCTTGCGGCCGAGGCGGCGTCGTCCCGGAGCGTCGGAGTTCAGGTCCGGCGTGCGGCCGAAGTCCCGGTCGTCGTCGTAGGAGCTCTTATCCATTGCCATGATCAGGTCTCCTCGTCGTCGGCAGGACTCTCTTCACTAGCCTCGTAGCCCTCGGGGTCCGGAGTCTCCCCTTCGTGGCGGGCCGGTGCTCGCTCGGGCTCGACCAGACCGAGCTGACGCTCGCGTGAGTCCTCGCGCTCGTCCTCGATCGGCGGGAGCTCGAGTCGCTCGAACTTCACCGCATCCGACTCGACCTCGAGACCTTCGGCCTCGACGTTGTTGTCGACGAGAACCGTCTGGTACTTGAGCACCCCATCGGCGAGGCGCAGGTTGCGCTCGATCTCGGCGACGACCTTGCCGTCGCCCAGGTACTTCACGAACACGTAGACGCCGCGCTTGTGCTTCGCGATGTCGTACGCGAGGCGGCGACGTCCCCAGAGCTCGACCTGCGTCAGCTTGCCGTTCTCTTTCGAGACGACCTCGCTCACGCGCGCTCCGACCTTCTCGGCGCTCTCGGCGTCGATGTCCGGGCGCAGGATGTAAATCGTTTCGTATGCCCGGGCTCGGCCGGGCGCGGTGACCATTCTGCTCATGCTTTTCCTCTTGGACTGGCGGCCCCGGGGTTTTCGACTCCGGAGCGAGGAGGGGTTTCTGGTTGTTTCTTGGGGTCAGCGGCGGAAGCCGCGTCACCCGAAGTCTTCTTGCTTTCTTCGCGCGCCTTTGGCGGCGAAGCAACACGCGCGTCGTTAGCGGTCGGCCTTCGGTCGGACTTGCCGGCGTGCAGGCGATTCGTCGCAGCGGTGAGCCCGTGGGCGAATACGTCGAGCGCCGCCTGCGTCGTCTTGCCGAGAATGTCGGAGAGCTCGGCTCGCTCGCTCGAGTCGAAGGACGACAGGACGTAGTCGGCGACCTCTCCTCGGAAGCCCGCGGGCGGTCGACCGATGCCGACTCGAAGGCGTGCGAAGCTCGGCGCACCGAGCCTGTCGATCATCGAGCGGAGCCCGTTGTGGCCGGCGTGACCGCCGCCGACCTTCAGGCGAACTTCGCCAAACGGCACATCGAGCTCGTCGTGGATGACGAGGATCCGCTCGACCGGGACCTTGAAGAAGGCCGCGGCGGGCTGCACCGATTGGCCCGAGAGGTTCATGAACGTTTGCGGTTTCAGGAGGATGAGATCTTCGCCGGCGTGCGAGGCTCGCGCGTATTCGGCGCTGAACTTTTCCCTGTACGAGTCACCACGCGTCGCGCGCAGAAGCTCGTCGACCGCCATGAACCCGACGTTGTGACGGTGGCTCGCGTATTCCTTCCCGGGATTTCCGAGACCAACGACGAGCCACATCGAAACAACTCGACCAAGAAAGCCAGCGAGACCGAAGAACTACTTCTTCTTCTTGTCGGCGGCAGGCGCCTTCGCGGCGGCGGCGCCAGCGGCGGCGGCAGCAGGCGCGGCGCCAGCGGCGGGGCCCGCCTTCGCGGCTGCTTCTTCTTCCTTCACCTTCTCGGGGGCGATGACGGCGACGACCGTCTGGTCGACCGGCAAGCGAACCGAGACACCGTCACCGACGGGGACCTGGCTGGCCTTCATCGACTCTCCGAGATCGAGCTCGGTGATGTCGAGCTCGATGAAGACGGGGATCTTCTCCGGGAGGCAGCGGATCGGGAGGGTGCGGAAGACCTGGCTCACGATGCCGCCGCTCACGATTCCCTTCGCCTTGCCGGTGATGCGGAACGGCACCTCGACATCGACGGGAGCCGCGAGATCGACCTCTTTGAAGTCCGCGTGGATGACGAGACGCGACACGGGGTGGTGCGAATACTCGCGGACCATCGCGGTGATCTTCTCGCCGCCCTCGACGGCGATCTCGACCACGGTGTTGCGGCCGTGCGCCGACCCGAGGACGACCTTCAGTTCCTTCGGGCTGATGGCGAGCTGCGTCGCGGCGCGCTTGGGCCCGTAGGCGATGGCGGGGATTTGACCCTGGTTGCGAAGGCGGCGGGAGGGACCCTTGCCGTGACCTTCACGCTTCTGCGCACTCAGCTTGACGATTTCCATGACAACTCGCTCCGACCGAAATAGGACGCGCTTCGTAGCAGATGGGCTCGCGTCCCGAAAGAGAAAGCGCGAACCGCACATCCTTTCAGGGTTGAGCTACGGCCCGACCTTCAATAAGTCTCCCCCTTCGTCTGCGGCCGGAGGTGTCGATGTTTGACAGGTTCTCTGCGTACCAGCCCGCTTCAATGCTCGGTGCGCGACCTTCCCTCTCGCGGAAGATCGTGTCCACCGTCCTCGCGGGGGCGCTGACGATGGCCGCAACTTCCCTCCACCCCGAGGTGGCCCAGGCGAAAAACCGCTACGCCCTCGAGCCCGCGAACGTCGAGGCGAAGCGTGCGTTCCAGTACGCGGGGCTGGCGAGCGATGCGTGCCTGAAGGAGCTCGACGCGCGCCATTTCCCCTATCGCCGCATCGAGGCGACGAAGCAGGTGGACACCCCGCTGCGCCTGACGGGTCCCATCCACGGCGTCGACTTCAAGCTCTCGGCGCGCGCCGAGAAGAATCCGGATCCGACCTCGAGCGCGGCCGTCTTCGATTGCCGTCTCGGGCTCGCCCTCGACGATCTCGCGACCGAGCTCGCCGCCCACGACGTCGTGCGGGCCGAGTACCTCTCGATGTACAGGACGCGCGGCGTCGGCTTCGTGAAGCCTGGCAAGCGTCACCCGGCCGGCCTCGCGATTGATCTCGCGACGGTCACCCGCAAGGACGGCACGACGTTCAGCGTCTACGCCGATTGGCACGGACGCGTCGGCTCGAAGACCTGCGGCGAGGGCGCCGCGAAGCCGACGAAGGACACCGAGGGCGCGCGGTTCTTGCGCGAGATCGTCTGCGACCTCTCCGACAAGGGCTCATTCAATCTGCTTTTGACCCCGCACTACGACTGGGGCCACCGCGATCACTTCCACATGGAAGTGCGAACGAAGATCCGCTGGTTCCTGACGCAGTAGCGGCGACCGCGGGAGCAGGCGAGCCCGACGGCTCAGCCGACGTAGATCCCCCAGGCGGCGAGCGCGCCGCCGAGGGCGGCCCACTCGGCCGCGTTCGCGAGGACGAACTGGATGTCGCCTGCTTGGTCGCGGAAGAGATGCACGCTCGACCCGAAGAACCCGACGCGCGAGATCGTAGCGTGCGGCGGTCGAGGAGAACTTCGCTTGAAGCGTCATGCCGCAAAAGTAACGAAGCTCAGGGACGAATGTCGATCACCGTTCCGCGAACGTCCGGGTAGTACGCGGCGACGGCGTACCAGCCCTTCGGCATCCCCGGTTCCATCCAGTTGAAGAGGCGACGGGCGTCGGTCGGCGCGATGTTGACGCAGCCGTGGCTCTTCGGGCGGCCGAAGTCGTCGTGCCACCAGGCTCCGTGGAGCGCGAAGCTGTCTTTGTAGTAGGCGACGAACGGGACCTCGTCGACGGCCCACGGCTTGTTCTTCTCGACGCCGCTCATGTCAGCGCTCAGGAGCTTCCAGCCGACGGATTGGAGGCCGCGCGCGGTGTTGTGTCCGTTCGAGCGCGCGGTGATGCCGTCTTGTCCGGGAGAGACGGCCGTAGCGAAGATCGGGGTGTCGCCCTCGTAGGCCACCAACGTTCCCCAGGTGATCCGAACATCGATCCATTTGTCCTTGGGCCCGACGCCCTTCGGACGATCGGTGCGACGCTTGAAGATCGTGATTTGGTCGTTGCGGACGTAGGTGCCGTCGGCCGTCTTCCAATACGGCCCGCCGCGTCCCTGGACGAGCTGGCCTTCGATCTGAAGAAACGACTGTCGAGGCCACGCATCGCCGGTCTCGACGAAACCGCTGTCCGACTTCTTGAGCTTCGCGGCGTCGCCGATCCACGCGTACGCGAAGGGAAACTTCAGCTCGCTCTTCGTGAGGTCTACGCCCTCGAGCCGTGGCGCGTCGACGAAGCGGACTTTGTCCTTCGGCACGAACGTCAGATCGGGAGTCAGCAGGAACGTACGCCCGGCGGCGTCAATCTCGCCGACGAATGCCATCTTGCGTGCTTCGTAGGCGTCCTCTTCGGACTTCAATCCCGGCTTCACCGCTTCGAGATACTGAGCCACGCGAGGCGACGGGCCGTGTCCGGCGGGGCTCGCGTCCGGCTTCCCAGGTCCCTCGGGGACCTTTCCGGATTGGAGGAGCGCGAGCCACTTGTCGAGGTCCTTCTCCTCCGCGTGTTGCTCTTCCGGAGTGGGAATCCGCGTGTACTGTGGCGAGGAGGCCATCATCACGCCCACCTTGAATGGCATCGGCTGCGACGAATCCGGCAGGACCTCTGCGGCCGCGAGCGCGCGCGGATCGTCCGGGTCCAGAGTCGAGCTCGCCGTCACACACACGAAGCCTCGAGGCTTCACGGCATAGAAGCCTCCTTTGCAGAGGCCGACGCCCGGTCCCTTCATAGGCTCTGGATTGGCAAACGGGACCGTCTGGCCCGCACGGAACAGGCCAATGAGTGGAGACTTGATGTCTGGTTTCAGATAGATCTTCTCGAACCCGTTCACGGCCGTCACGCCCCGCTCGCGCGGAGCCGGCTCCGGCGCATCGGCGATCGTGGCAGAGACGGGCTCTGCGCCGATCGGTGTCGCTCCGTCGACCTCTCGATCGGAGGCGCCACGATCGTTCAGGGTCGCTTGCGCGTCAGCGTCGTTCAGCGTGCTCGCGCCGGCACACCCGAGTAGCGGAAGGGCGAGGACCCAAGCGGTAGCCCAAGAACGACCCCCGTGAATCGCAAAACGGCCCGACTTCTCCCGCATACTCGAAGCGTACGCCCCCACGCCGCACGCGCCACTTTCCGGCGAACCTCCGGGGTGACGCGACGCGCGTCAACGCGCGTCGACGCAGAGCAGCACGGGGAGATCCCCGCGGAGCTTCATGCGGCCGACGCGAACTCTCATTCGCACTCGCCCCAGCTCTCCGCTCTTCGTCGGCGCCTCCCAGGTCTCGATGGTTCCCGTGGGCGCCGACCACGCATCGACCGAGTTCCAACGCGTCCCATCCCAGCGCTTCATCTTGTTCGGGTTGAAGCTCTCGTCGGGCGGCGGCATCGACAAATCGAGCTTCTGGCCAGTCGTCCACGGCACGCTCACCATCACCTGCCGATCTCCCTTCTCGACCTTCGCCTTGCCGCACTTGTGCTCGGACTCGAAGAGCTCGAGGACGACGAACGTCTGCCCGTTCTTCTGGAAAGCCGCGTTCGCGACGGCCATGACGGGCGCATACTCGTGATCGCCCAGCTTGCCTTTCACCTCGAGGGGGTGATTTTCGGGCCCCTCGATGACCTCGTCGGCCGGGACTGAAGGGGTGGGGTCTGCCGCTGCGACGCTCGCGGTCGCCGTCGTCCCGTCCGGCGCTGGGCTCGCCCCGCAACCCAAAAAGCCCATGACCCAGACCGCTGCGACCGACGCCTTCGCGATTCCCATGCCTCGATCGTAGTCGAAGTCCCGCGAATCAGGCCAAATCGAGCTTGCGAGTCCGGGCGTCGTCAGTCGCGACGCGCGCCGGCCAGGGTCGCGCCCGCGAAACCACTCAGCGGCGTCGCGCCGGAGATGTCCGCGCCGCTCAGATCCGCGCCCGCGAAGTTCGCCCCCACGACGCTCGTCGCGCGAAGCGAGGCTCCGACCAACGTGGAGCACATGAAATCCGCGCCATCGAGCTTGGCGTGATCGAGCCGCGTCCCGTCGAGCTTCGCGGCCGTCAAATCGGCGCCGGTCAGGTCGGATTGAGACAGGTCGGCGCGCGAGAAGTCGAGGCTCGAGAGCGCTGCGCCCGGAAGGGCCACGCCGCTGAGATCGGCGCCGACGAGTGACAAGCCGACCAGCGGCAGACCCTCTTTCACGCGGCGCAGCAGCTCGTATTTGAGCGGGACGGCGTCCGGCGACATCGCCGCGAAGGCACGCGTCACCGACGTCGGGGCGGCCTCTGCACCCGCCGAGGCGGCCGTCTCTTCTTCATGGATCCGGGCCGGAATGGGCTCGCGCTTGACGGTCGCGCCGAGGTCTGGCGGGGCGGCGGAGCCCGTCGTTGTACGACCCGCGGTCGGATGGGCTGGGGGGCTACCCCCGACCCAGCCGATGCGAAGTCCTGCGCTCGACGGCTTTCGGGTGTTGGCACGGCGCGTCGCGATGGCAGGCGGGACTGCCTCTGGTGGGAGGTGACTCGCCACGTCGACGAGGCGCGTCCTCGGCTCGCTGCTCGACGACTCGTCGACCGGCGCGCTCGCCCGGGGAACGGTCGTGGGATCGTCGATGGGGCGGGCCAACAGGGGGCTCTTCGCCGGCGCGCGGATCGCCGTCCGCGCGAGATCGTCGTCGTCCGCCAAATCGATGGGGGGCGCCGGCGGCGCGGCGACGGCCCTCGCCAAGGGCGACGGCATCGGCGAGGGTGTCGCGCCCATTCCGCCCCCCGATAGGTCCACCGTCGAGACGCGAACCGTGTCGGGCGCCATCGCAGCGGGGAGCCTTCGCGACGCGCGGAGCACGAACGAGAGCGACCAGTCCGTCACGTCGACGAGACACACGCGAGACGTCAGGACGAGCCGCTCGATGTCGTTCCAGGTCGCGAGGATCCCGATCTTCGGCACCTTGCACCAACGCCGAGCCTCGGGCCCGCCAGCGGTCTCGACCACGAGCCACTCGTCGCCGCGTCGGCCCGCGACGGTCGTTTGCATCGTCGAGGAGAGCTCGATGACCATCGGCGTCGAGCCGGCGTCGAACGCGCTCTCGGCCAGGACCGTGGGGCCCCGGCGGAGCACGACGCGGCCGGGCACGGCACGCGCGCCGCGGATGATGACCATGCGGACCGCGGACGGATCGAGCTCTTCGGGCGACGGGAGCCCTCGGTGGTGCCCGGGGCGCTCCGGGTTGGCCACGGAAGCGGTCTGTCCATCCGGCAAGAGACGCATCGTGATCTTGCCCACCACGTGCAGCTCGAGCCCCGGCTTCGAAGGCTGAATCCAGGCGCTCCCCGAGACCGCGCCGTCTGCGCTGACCGCGATCTTGGATTTCGCCGTCATTCGAAGAGGCTCCCCACCGCGGACGACGATATCGACGGAGCCCTCTACATACAAGGTGAACGGCCCGACGGACCGACGTCGCCAACCTGGGCTCGGGAGACTAGAGTCCCGCCGGTGAGCTCTTTCGAAAATCCGACTTGGACGAAGCCTCGCGACACCGGGGCGCCGATGCCGCTCGCGCTCGGGACCATGAACTTCGGCAAGCGAACCCCCGAGACCGACGCCGCACGCATCGTCGATCGGGCGCTCGACCTCGGGATCACGCTCTTCGACACGGCGAACGTCTACAACGCGGGCGAGAGCGAGCGCATCCTCGGCCGGGCCCTGCGAGGAAAACGAGATCGCGCGCTCATCGCCACGAAGGTCGGCTTCGACCGCGTGGACGGGCGGCAAGAGGGCCTGAGCCCGGAGGCGATCCGGCGCGCCGTGGAAGGGAGCCTCTCGCGCCTCGGCACCGATCACGTCGAGCTCTACTACCTGCACGTCCCGGATCCGAAGACCCCGATCGAAGCGTCGCTCGACACGATGACCGAGCTCGTTCGAGAGGGAAAAATCGGGGCGATCGGTGTCTCGAACTATGCCTCTTGGCAAGTCCTCGAGATGTTCCAGCACCAAGCGCGCGCGTCGGCGCCCCGGCCGGTGCTGGCACAACAGATATATAATTTGCTGATTCGGCAGCTGGACGTCGAATATCTCGCGTTCGCAGCGAAGTACCGCCTCCACACGACCGTGTACAACCCGCTGGCGGGCGGGCTCCTCACCGGGCGGTTCGCGCCGGGGGCCGACGTCGCGAAGGGCTCGCGCTTCGACGGGAACAAGCTCTACCTGGGACGCTATTGGTCGCCGCGGATGCTCGAGCTGGCGAAGACGTACGGCGAGGTCGCAGCCGAGCTCGGATGCTCCTCGGTCGAGCTGGCTTATGCGTGGCTCGTGGCGCGCCCCGGCGTCGACTCCATCCTGGTCGGGCCTGGCACCGTCGAGCACCTCGATGCGGCCGCCGTCGCGATCACCATCGAGATCCCCGAAGCGGCGATGAAGAAGATCGACGACGTCCATCGCGCGTTCATCGGGACCGAGACGAAGTACGCACGCTGACCGCAATGGAGGGCCCGTCGACTCCAGCGCTCGACCGCGCGATCGAGCACTTCCAGACCCACGGATGGGCCCGTCTCGGTCGCGTCCTCGACGCCGCGACGCTCGAGCGACTGCGTCAACGCGCCGACGACATCATGCTCGGCCGACACGTCGTTCCGGGGTTGTTCTTCCAGCACGATTCGGAGACGGGCGCGTACGACGATCTCACCTATGGAGAGGGGTGGGTGGGGCCGTCCCTCGGATACCGAAAGATCGAGAAGCTCGAGCGAGACGACGTCTTTCGACAGATCGTCGAGCACCCGACCTACGCCCGCGTCGCACGGAGGGTCATCGATGGGGCAATTGCCATCTATCGCGCCGTGCTCTTCACGAAAGCCGCGGGCGGCGGGTCGAACCTTCCCTGGCACCAAGATGGTGGAAAGTTCTGGGGCCTCAGCCGCGATCCGGAGCTGACAATTTGGACCGGTCTCGACGACGCGGGGACGCAAGGCGGCTGCGTCGAGGTGCTGCCCGGCTCGCATTTGCGCGGCCTCGCGACGCCGCTCGGAGGCGTGGTCCCCGAAGCGTTCGTCACGGCACACGACGCCGACCGTCATGCGCTCGCGCTGCCGACCGTCGCGGGCGAGGCGCTCCTGATTCACAATCACACGTGGCACCGCTCCGCGCGCACGGCCTCGGGCCACGCCCGCCGGGGCTTCACCGTTTGCTACATGAGCGCCGAGACGAAGTGTCTCCGGAAGAAGCGCGCGCCGCGAGAGTTCGTTCGAGTGTTCGAGGCGGACAGGGGCGAGGGCGGCTAGCCGTCATGCACGCGCTCTCGCTCCCAGGCTGCGGCTGTCGATTGGCGTTTCAGCTCGCAACGCTCGGCCGCCTGACCGCGGCCGGCGAGCGTTTCGATCTCGTCGGCGGCGCTTCGAGCGGCTCGCTCGCAGGCACGGCGTACATCACCGGGCGAGCGGCCGACGGGCCCGAGCTCTTTCGGGCGCTGATGGGCACGAAGGTCTTCTCTCCGCGGTGGCTCGCGTCGGACAAGAGCCTCTTCGGCATGAGCCAAATCGTTCGGCGAGCGCTGGAGGCGCATCTTCCGGAGAGCGAGGTCGCGCGTGCGACCACAGAGCTCTTGGTGTCGACGACGTCCCTCAAGAGCGCGCTCGGCCATGCCTTCCACAAGCGCGGCCGGGCCGCGATTCACTCGAGCCGCCGTCGGCGAGATTGGCACGACGTCTTGCTGGCGAGCTGCACGTTTCCTCCGTTCTACGCCAGGATCCCGACGCTCGACGGCGAGAGGCACATCGACGGCGGCATCACCGACAACACGCTCCTCGAATCGCTCAGCGCGCGGGGCGCGACCGAGATCACGGTGATTACGCCGCACGCAGACGGCGCGATTTATCAGGCACTCTTCCACGGCTTTGCGCCGCCGAGATTCCCCGACCACGTTCGGATTCGTATCTTGGCGCCCCGCCGGCGCCTCTCGCTCCAGAGCTTCGACTTCGACCGCGATCGCGTGAGAGAGGCTCTCGAGACCGAGTTCGTCGAGGTCGCTCCGAAGGGTTGACCGCACGAGGCGCACCGACCGCTCTCAATCGTCTACCCTCCGCCCCCGATGAGCCACGGTCCAGCCGCAGACCCGACCGCCCCGTCTCCCATCGGCACGACCCCGGCGCGCTCAGGGCCGCACCCCGTCGTCTGGCTCATCCTTTACATCCCGTTCGGCGCGCTCGGCGGGTTCGTCACGGTGGCGCTGACGTTCCTCGCGACGCAGCACGGGCTCTCCATCTCCGAAGGCGCGCTCCTGAACGGCGCGCAGATGCTGACGCAGTGGCTGAAGTGGATCTGGGCGCCGATCGTCGACATCACGCTGACGCCGAAGCGCTGGTACGTGATCTCGACGTCGACTTCGGCGCTGGGCGTGTTGGCGATGAGCGCCGTGCCGCTGTCTCCGAGCGGGCTGCCGCTTCTGCTCGGCATCATCGCCGTCGCCAGCCTCATCAACTCGATGGTCGGCATGTCGGTCGAGGCCATCATCGCCCGGTCGACGCCGCCCGAAGAAGCGGGACGCGTCGGCGGCTGGTTCCAGGCAGGCAACCTCGGCGGCAACGGCCTCGGCGGCGGGCTCGGTCTCCTCCTGATCCAGAAGCTGCCGGCGCCTTGGATGAGCGGCGCCATCATGGGCACGATCTTCTTGGCGTGTTGCTACGCGCTTCGCTTCACGCCCGATCTCGATGCCCACCAAGCCGACGGCGGGATGACCGCGGCCGTGAAAGAGGTCTTCCGGGATCTGCTCGCAATGTTGAAGACGAAGGGCGGGCTCGCGTCGGCGGTCCTCTGCGTCATGCCCGTCGGCACGGGCGCGGCGCAGGCCGTCCTCACGCAGGCGAAGGTCGCCGCGTTCTGGGGCGCGACGGACACGCACGTCGAGCTCATCCAGGGTCTGCTCGCGGGCCTCGTGACCGCCGCGGGTTGTTTCGCGGGCGGCTACATCTGCCAGCGATTCCACCCACGCGTCGCGTACGCCGCGATTGGGCTCGGTCTTGCGGCGATCGCGGTCGGCATGGCGGTGAGCCCCGCGACCGTGACGACGTACGTCGTCTGGAACATGACGTACGCCTTCGCCGTCGGCCTGGCGTACGCCGCGTTCACCGCGGTCGTCTTGTCTTCGATGGGGCACGGCTCGGGCGCGACGAAGTACAACGTGTTCGCATCGCTCTCGAACTTCCCGATCTGGTGGCTCGGTTTGACGCTCGGCTACGTCGCCGATTGGAAGGGACCGCGCGCGATGCTCGTGACAGAGGCGCTCCTCGGCGTCCTCGGCGTCGCCATCTTCGCGACCTCGGCGGCGCTCATTCGACGCTCGAAGATGAAAGACGCCACCTGAGCTCCGCCCTCTCGGATCGGGCCCGCCGGCTCAGCCCATTTCGCGCGTCAGACGTCGCCGTCCCACTGCCGACCGAGCTCGAGCAGGCGCGTGTTCTCGACGACCCGCTCGACGAACCAACGCTTGTGCCGAGGATCGACGAGGCGCTCCGAGAGGCCGAGGATGCGACCTCTCGCGTCGCGGATGCGCTGCCGCGCCTGCTCGCGGTCACCCGTCTCTGAGAGCGCCTGCGCGTGCGCGAGACGAATGACGCTCTCTGCTTCGCCAGCGCCGCCGTGCTCGTCGAGGAGCGCGACGGCTTGAATCGCGGGGTTCATCGCGAGACGAGCGCGCCCCGCCGCCAGGAGCGTCGCTGCACGGACGCCGAGCGCATAGGCGCGGATCCAAGGAAACGGGAGCGCGGCGGCCGCAGCGGACTCGGATTGGGCGAGCGCATGGGATTCGTCGTCGGTGGACGCGAAGATCCGAGCCAGATAGACGCGCGTCAGCGCCTCGAGCTTCCGATCCCCGCGCGCGCGCGACCAGACGAGAGCCTCGTTCGCGAGGGCGAGCGCACGATCGGGCTGACCGAGTCGGAACGCGGAGAACGCGAGGCTCGCGCGGATCGAGTACGCGACGCTGAGCTTCATCGGCTCGGCGATCGCGAGCGCTTCGAAGAGCAGGCGCTCGCCGTCTTCGAACGCGCCGACCCGGAGCAGCGCGGCGCCGAAGCTCGCGCGCTCCTGACATGCGTTCCTGACGTCGCCCGCAGAGGTGAAGCGCTCGAGGGCGGACGCGCGACGTGACAGCTCTCGCATGGGATCGCCGACGAACAACGCACGCTCGGCGAACGCGAGATCCAGCCACCCGAAGACGACCGCCTCGCCGGCGGCGTTTCGGTCCATCCGATCGCGGATGCTGCGGACGAGTTGTCGCGCGACGGCGAGCTCGCCTGCGTTCGTCATCATCACGGCGAGCCTGGCGATCGCGATGACGTGGGCTGCGCCGAGCCGGCCCGACGCCGGATCGAGGAGCGCCTCGGCGAGGGCCTCCCCCCCGGTGACCCGTCCGCCACGTACGCGGGCCAGTAGAAGGTGACCGAGCGCGGCGTACCAACCGGTGGTGCCCTCGGGGAGCTCGGACATCGCCTCGCTCGCGCGCGACTCGGCGTGCTCGCAGTCTCCGAGCCAATAGAGCGCGATCGCCTGGACGAGACGAAGCTGCCCGAGCATTTCTCCGGCCGCCTGCCCTGAGCCGATCCCCATCTCGGCGTGCATGACGGCCGCGTCGAGCGCGTTCACGCGGAGCGCGCGCTGGGCCGCCTCGGCGAAGCGGTCTGCGGCTTCTGGGACGTCTCGCGTGTAGTCGCTGTCGACCTCGGGAGGCGCGCCGCGAGGACGCGCGCTCCGCGCCGTCGTGATCGCCTCGTCGCCGACGTTGTCCGGCGCACCGACGACCTCGATGTCGACGTCGTCGAGCGGCTCGGCGTCTTCGTCGACGCTCGAGCGATCGCCGTCTCCGGTCGGCTCGTCAGAGCGCGTTCGGTCGAAGGAGAGATCGCTCGGGCCCATGCCGTTCATCTGTGACGAACGCGGGTCCGGTGCGTCCGACATCTGCGTCGCGACGGCTCCCCAAGCGAAAGGCGCCGACGACCCCGTGCCGCTCAGAATCCGCGCGAGCTCGACGTAGAAGGCGCTCATCGTCGGTCGGTTCGACGCGTCGCGCTCGAGCCCCGCGTGAAGCAGCGCCGCGAGCTCGGCGCCGACCGCGACGCCTCGCGACTCGATCCGCGGCGCCGGCTCTGCGAGGAGGCGCGCGAGGACCGCGTGATCGTTCGGTCCATCGAAGGGACATGCGCCGGTCAAGAGCTCGTATGTCACGGTCGCGAGGCCCCACACGTCCGTCCGCCCATCGACCCACGCCTCGCCGAGGGCTTGCTCGGGCGACATGTAGTGCGCGGTGCCGAGCAGGGTCCCGACCAACGTCCGTCCACGATTTTTGCCGCCTTGCATGCGCGCGACGCCGAAATCGATGAGCTTCGGGACGAGCTGTGCATACGGCGTGTTCGCGAGGATGATGTTCGACGGCTTCACGTCGCGATGAACGACGCCGAGCGAGTGCGCCGTCGCGAGCGCGCCCGCGATCGGAGTCACGATCCGCAGGGTCTCGTCTTCCGGGAGTCGTCCCCGTGCCCGGCGGTGCTCCTCGAGCGTGGGGCCTTGGAGGAGCTCTTCGGCGATGTAGAGCGCGCCGTCGCTCCGGCGCCCGACCTCGAGCACGGTGACGACGTTTGGGTGCGCGACCAGCGCCGTCGCGTGGGCCTCACGTCGAAACCGGCGCACGACGTCCGGCATGCTGCCCATGTCGCTGGCGAGGACCTTGAGGGCGACGCGTCGCCCGACGAGCGTGTCTTCTGCCTCGAACACCTGCGCGATGCCGCCCTCGGCGACGAGACGGATCAACGCGAACTTTCCCGCGACGATCTGTCCGGCGCTCAAGACCGCCGGGTCGTCGGCCAGCTCGTCGAACGGTGGGAGCGACGTGTCGTTGCCTTCGCCTCGCTCACGCAGCGGCGGTCCACTCCGAAGCGGCCTCGGCGGTCTCGGTTCGCGTGGGACACGCGAGCTCGGTGTGGGTGTGGCGCGACTCGCGGTGTCTCGCGCCCCAGACGACGCCAGATCCCGTGTGGACGGTGGCTCACCTGTGGACGCTGGCTCACCTGTGGACGCCAGATCACGGGTGGACGCCGGAAGGCGCGCGGCCGGCTCTCGGAGACGCAGCTCGGGCGTGACCGCGTCTTTGGGGCTCGCCTCTTTGGCGCTCCCGCGCGGCGACACTTCTCGGTTCGCGGCCTCTTTCGCCGCGGCCTTCAGCCTGGCGAGATCGGCGCCGACGCCCTTCAACGTACCCGTTCGCGCGTGGCGTTTCGGCTTCGTATCGGAGGGCTCGCTCCCCATCGTCGCGGCAGAGTAGTGGACCATATCGCCGTCGTCACCCGCGGCGATGGGGATGCGCTCAGCGCCGCGCGCTGCCGTAGGCGTACGTACGGACACACGAACATCGCAGCGCATCGAGCATCGACTTGGGCTTCAGCGAGACCTGACCCCGGTCGATGCGCACGAGGTAGCTCTGGTCCCAGAGGTCGCCGTGCCTGTCGCGCGCGACGAGCATGACGCCGGCGTCGAGATCACTGCCGATGAGCGCAGGGCTCGTCATACCGTGATGACGTTGCACGAGAGCTCGGAGCGCCGCGCTCGACGCGAGCGCGACATTCTTCGATCCGACGACGTACGAGAGCAGCATCGGCGGCGCGCCACGCTGCGCGAGAGGGTCGCGATACAGCACGAGCAAGACCGTCCCGTCCCGGCCCTCTGCGATCGACAGAGCCTCGCCGTAGGGGATGACCTTGCCCGTCGGCAACTCGATGCTCTCGCGATATTTGCCGTTCTCGAAGAGGTGGACGCGGCTCTGGTAGTCCGCGCCGAACGCTTCGATGCGGACGGCGTCGGCCGAATGCGCCTCAGCTTCGTCTGCGTATGCCGAGGCGGCGATGCCCGTGAGTCCCCTGGCCTCGAGCGTCGCTCGCGCCTCTTCGGTCGTCGTGACTCCCGGCTTGAAGCCGAGAGAGGCGGGCGAGAGATCATCGAGCGTCCCGATCCGAAGAGGCTCGTTCACGCTCGGCATCCAGCTGGCGCACCCCGCGAGGCACCAAACGAGGACGAACAGGGCCAGGCCTCGCAGAACGAGCAAGCTCGATGAGGTGCGGAGTGGGTGCGACGAAACCACGGACACCGCGTAGAGATGCACACGGCGACGGCCACGTTCATCGCGGGCGTCTCGGGGTCGACGCGTCAACGGTCCGCTTCGTCGCGTTCGACCTGGACATGTCGGCCAAACCATCCGTCAGTCATCACGTCGAGCTTCGCGTTCCAGACCGCTAGGTCGACCTCGGCGTGGATCTGCGCGTCCGCGTCGGCGGCTTCGTCGTCGAGCACGGCGCGGGCCTTCTCGTAGCCGGCAAGCGCCGCGAGGACGTCATCCGTGAGCTCTCTCTCGAAGCGCGCGCGTTCGGCGCGCAGACGCTGAATCGCGATCTCATCGCTCGCGAACACGAGCCGATCGAGCTGGAACGACGCTCGCCCCTCGAGCCACAGGCTCGTCCCTCCGGATGCGGTGACTCGTTCGGGATCGTATTCGGTGGGCGACAGCGACTGCCCTTCATCGACCACGCGCGCGACCCGGACGCGAAGCTCCGGGATCGCCCCGGACGCGCGCGCTCTCGTGGAGAGATCGTCGAGCGTGCTCGCGGTCTCATCCGACCTCGCAGCAGCGAGCGCCGACCGAACCACGCCTCGGGCCAGCGTCCCGTCGATCGCCGGAACGCGCGCAGGTGGCTCGCGTGGCGCGGTCTCCGGCTCCGGCGGAGCGGGCGCCGGCTCCTCGACGTTCTTCGCCTGCGCGGCGCTCCTCACGAAGCGCGGCGGGACGAACAGATCGTCGAACGTGCCTGTCAGGACGAGGCCCGTCGCGACCGTCACGCGCTCTTCCGTCATGCCGACGGCGGCCGTGAGGTCCAGAAAGAGCTTCGGAGACGCTGGAAGCTCGTCGTCGACCGGTCGACGGAGCGTCGGGTGGATGGCGTCGTCAGAGTCGTCGTGCACCGTGTCTGGCGGGTCCGCCCACGCGACGCGTGGCGCCGCTCCGATCGCGAAGAGCACGGCAACGAACGTGAGACGAGGAGAGCGGGCGAGCCGAAGATGGGAGTGCATGCTCCCTACATCGGCGGGTCCTCGGTCGAGTTGCTAAGAAACGTCGTCGATCCTCAGAGCCGGCTCGACATCGACCAAACCGCGGTCTTTCTGAAGATCTCGCTCGACCCGGGCAGGCGTCCGACGAATTCGTCGACGACGTGATCGCCCTGACGAGCACGCGACACCTGCACGACGCGCGTGCTCGGGTCGACCCAAACTCCGGCGGGGAACCGCGCGGCGACGTCGTCGGAGTCCCGCATACGCGCGGCGAGGCCGTCGCCATCGCGGGTGCCGGCAGGAAACGCAATACCCTGCTGGAAGCGACGCGGGTCTGCGTGGAGCGGCTCGAGCCCGGCATCGCTGAAGCGACGCGTCTCTTTCGCAACCTCTGCGGCGGGCGTGGTGCGCGGCGTCGCGAGATCGACGCCCACGGCGAACGGCTCGAAATTCGGCCCGGACTTGTAACCCACGGACACGCGGATCTCGGTCGCCGATGGCAGGCCACGCACGAAGAGCTCGCCCGAGAGCGCATCGACCCGGGTGTCGCGCGTCTCGGTGGACGAGCCATGGACGGAGGGCGTCACACCCACGACGCGAACGACGAGCGCGCCCTCTGCCTTCGAGGCTCGAGCGGACGCGAGTGTCTGAGGGCGAATCTCCCAGTAAAGGTAGACCGTGGTCGGATCGACCGCGAGCGCGACGATTTCGTCGACCTCGGCCGGCGACTCGAACGACTCCTCCTCGAGGAGCGCGGCGTCGGCTTGCTCCGCGGTCTCGACGGGCGGGTCGGGCACCGGCTGAGCTCCCGCGACCGTCTGCGATGCCTCTGTCGGCACGGCCGGGGCGGCTGGAATCAGCGTGGCGGGACGCGCCTCGATGAACGCGGGAGGGATGCTCGGCTTCGTCCGCTTCAGCTGCTCTGACAGCCGATCGCGGAGCTTCGCGGCGTCGCCGTGCTCGGGCTCTCGCGCGATCACCTCGTCGAGCGTCGTGAGCGCCCGCTCGAGGTGACCCTGCGCCGCGTAGATCTCGGCCAGCGTGACCGTCGGGAGCGGAGGCGGCGCGGACGACTTCCTGCGCGTCGTTCGACCGCCGTCGGTCGGCGCGACGAGGCCGCGATCGATGACGCTGGTCAAGAGATCACGGGCGCGCCCGAGCCAACCCTTCTGACTGCGCGCCGCGCTCGCCGCGACGATCGCCTCGACGAGCTCCGGGATCGTGAGCGAACGCGCCCGCGGGACGCCGCGCGCCTCGGCGATGCGCATCAGCTCGTCTCGCGACTTCCCCTCGAGCTCTCCACGTTCCATGCGGTCCGCTTAGCACGTGGCGCCCGGCGAAACACCGGGCGCGGGCTTCTCTCAGGCGAAGGCGCCCCACGGCGCGGGCACGCGATCGGCCAGCGCGACGCGGGCACCCGCGACGTCGGCGGCGATGGCCGCGACGAGCGCGTCCAGCGAATCGAAGCGCGCTTCGTCCCGCAACCTCGCGACAAAATGCACGCGGAGCTCTGCGCCATATAGATCGCCGTCGAAATCGAGGACGTAGGTCTCGACCTTCAACGCGTCGTCGAAGTCCGTCGTGGGGTTCTTGCCGACGCTCGTCGCGCCGAGGCCGAGCACGTGCGCGCCTGCGTCGTCGACGCGATCCACGAGCGTCGCGTAAACGCCCGGTGGCGGTAGCATCTCCTCGAACGCGGAGAGGTTCGCCGTCGGATACCCGAGCGTTCGCCCGAGCTCCTTTCCATGAGAGACGACGCCGCTCGCCATGTGCGGTCGGCCGAGGAGCCGCTCCGCGAGCGATAGATCTCCGACCGCCACGGCCTCGCGAACGCGTGTGCTCGAGAACGGACCGTCGGCGTCACCGACCAGCTCGAGCGAGCTCGCGTCGAAACCGAGCTCTTTTCCCAGCTCGACCAACGTGTCGAACTCGCCCGAGCGGGCATGACCGAACCTGAAATTCCGCCCCACCACGACGTGCTTCGCTCGGTGGTCGTTGACCAGCACCTCTGCGAAGGCTCGAGGGGAGAGAGCCGCGAGCTCGAGATCGAAGCGCTGCTCGACCACTTCGACCGACGGCGCCGTTCGCAGGACCAGCTCGCGCTTGCGACCCCGTCGAGTCAGCAACGGCGGCGGCGTATTGCCGAGTACCTCGGCGGGGTGCGGATGAAACGTGAGCAAACACGGCTCGAGACCTGCACGCGAGGCGAGCGCGGATGCGTCGGCGAGCAGCGCCTGGTGTCCGCGGTGCACGCCGTCGAAATTTCCGATGACAGCAAGGCGGCTCATCCCCTCGCGCAAATTGCTCGGCGCGATGAGCGAATCAACCTTCAACGTCGCGTCCGTCGACCTTGACGCGTCGAGCGACCGGCGGTACCCCGAGTCACTCCGATCGAAAGGGTGCGGCGATGTTCAAGCGGGTAAGCATCTTTTCGGGTAGCGCGAACCGAGAGCTGAGCGCAGAAATCTGCCAGTTCCTCGAGCTGCCCCATGGCCGGGTGAAGGTTTCGCGCTTCAGCGACGGCGAGACGTTCTGCGAAATCCAGGAGAACGTTCGCGGCGTCGACACCTATGTGGTGCAACCGACGAGCGCGCCCGTAAACGACCACGTGATGGAGCTGCTCATCATGGTCGACGCGCTCCGTCGCGCCTCGGCCGGCTCGATCACGGTCGTCATCCCGTACTACGGCTACGCCCGCCAGGATCGAAAGGTCGCGCCGCGGACCCCCATCACGTCGAAGCTCGTCGCCGACCTCATGGTCGCGGCCGGCGTCAACCGCGTGGTCGCGCTCGATCTGCACGCCGCGCAGATCCAGGGCTTCTTCAACATCCCCTTCGACCATCTCTTCGCGATGCCGGCGCTGCTCGATCAGCACCTGAAGCTCCACTACTCGAACGACGTGGTCGTCGTGTCGCCAGACGCAGGCGGCGTCGAGCGCGCGCGCGCCTATTCGAAGCGCCTCTTCGGCTCGCTCGCGATCATCGACAAGCGCCGCGAGAAGGCGAACGTCAGCGAGGTGATGAACATCATCGGCGAGGTCGACGGCAAGCGCTGCCTCATCCTCGATGACATGATCGACACGGCCGGAACGCTCGTGAACGCCGCCGTCGCCCTGAAGGGTGCCGGCGCAAAAGAGGTCGCCGCGTGCGCGACCCACGCCGTGCTCTCCGGCCCCGCCGTCAAGCGCATCGCCGAATCCCCCATCTCCGAGGTCGTCGTCACGAACTCGATCCCGCTGAGCGAAGACGCCAAAGCGACCGGCAAATTCAAGGTCGTCAGCATCGCGCGCCTCATGGCCGAGGCCATCCGGCGCATCCACAACTCGGACTCTGTCAGCTCGCTCTTCGTTTGAGGCGGCGCACTCGGGCCCGACCCGGTCGGCCTGATCCGTTCGCCAATCCCAATCAGGGGGCCTGCCCGGCGCCGAGGTGGAGCTCCGCTCGCGCGAGCTTCTCCAGCTCCAGACGGGCCGCATCGAATCGCGCCGGCCTCTTCGACGTCAGAGCTTCGAGCGCGCGCTCGGCCTCTTCGCGGTCCCCGCGACCAATCGCGACCTCTGCCGCCATGAGCTCGGTCACCTCGCAGTCCGCGCATCGAGCGCGTTGGATCGCGAGCGGCGCAGCGCTCTCGGCCCATGCACGAATCTCTGCGGGTCCCGCACGACCGATTCGCAGCGGATCGATTGGAGAGAGGTCTCCCTCACGAAGGGCCGCCGCGCTCTCGGCGCGATCGGCTCGCACGTAGAGCACCGCCTGATCGTCGACGTAGATCAGCGACCACCTGGCAGGATCGTCCGCCGCGGCGCGAGCCAACGCGTCGTGCTCCGCAAAAATCCAGCCGATGTCGAGGTCGTCGGACAACGAGCGAACTCCGCTCACGCTCGACGACTCTTCGGTCACCCGTTGATAGAACTCCCCGGGATAGAGCGAGCAAACGCGCTGATCGATGGCGACCTTCACGTCGCCGTCGAGACAGAACGTGAGGTAGTCGCCGATGTTGAAGCTATTGAGCATATGTCCCGGGTTCGGAACGGTCTTCGCGTAGCGGCACGCCGCGATCGGGTATGCGGTCGGGTCGACGTCTGTCGAAAGGTCAGAGAGCGTCCGATCTTCGTCGACCGTGAAGGCCGCGAACGCGAAGAGCGCGAACGCCGAAGCCGGGCCGAGCGCCTCTGGCCAGCTCGCGCGAACCCGCCGGGCAAGCTCCCGCCGAACGAGCGAGGCCGCCGGTACCAGGCAAGCGAAGCCAGCGATCGTCGCAAGGGTGATGCAGCGTCGGTATCGGGCTGCCAGAACCAGCGTCACCATGAAGAGCGCGACGCGGCCGTAGGAGACCCTTCGCGGCGCGAGGGCGACCGCCACCACCACCACCGCCGCAACTGCCGCCAGGCCGAGCACCTCTGCGGACGACAACATCGTGACCGTCGTCGGCGCCCACTCGAGCTGGGTGTTGCACCCCGCTGTCAGCATCGTCGTCGACAGCACCGATCGCCAGCCCTCCCCGGATATGCACGCCGCGCCGGTGCATAGAGCGATCGGCGCAGCACTCTCGAGCGCGCGTCGCCAGCGTCGCACCAAGGCTTGCCGCAAACCCACCTCGCCGAGTGTGAGACCGATCGCGGCGAGCCCGACCGCGACGGAGCCATGCACGTTCGCCCACACCATCGTCAGCAACCAGAGCGGCCATGTGCGCCAGAGACGCCCCTCTGGATCGACACGCGCCGAGAGGTCGAGCACCCACGCGAAGAGGGCGAACGACAAGATCTCGGGGCGCAAGAACCAACGCGTCTCCGAGTTCGTCAGCACGACCGCGACGAGCGACGCCGCGACGAACGCCGAGCAACGCCCTCGCCGCGCATCACGAATCAGCGCGACCGACATCGCCGCGAGCGCGAGCCCACGGAGCACGTACGTGCCGACGATGCCGCCGACGGCGTACGCCGACGCGAAGATCACGTCTCCGAGCCACGAGACCGTCCACATGCGAGCGCCATCGAACGTGTGGCTGAGCGTGTCGTGTCGATAGAGCGCGTGGTGCTCCAGGGACCAACGACCGAGCGCGACGTGCCAGTGAAAATCGCGCGACGCGTCTGTGACGAAGCCGAGAGCGAACGCGAACAGGATGACGAGAACGCAGGCACCGACTCCGGCGACGCGGAGGAGTTTCGGCTCCGACGGTCCGCGCTCCGCAGCGTTGTTCGTCAGGCCCGACATTAGCTTGGCATCATAGGCGCGGCGGTTCGTCGTGGTTTTCCGCTCGCCCGGTCGGTGCGCGAGCCGCGCCACGGAGCACGCCGGCCGCGCATATCGTCCCGAAGAACCATCGCCGTCCGACCTTCGGTCGGAAATCGCGGGACAACGCTTTCGACCTTGGCTATAGAACGCGTCCCGTTACCGGGGCTGTAGCTCAGTTGGGAGAGCGCCTGCATGGCATGCAGGAGGTCAGGGGTTCGATTCCCCTCAGCTCCACCAGTAGGACCTATTCGAACGGACGCCCCCATCGGCGACGGTCAGTAGGTTCAAGCCGTGCGCTGGCCTCCGGTTCGCGATCGGCCACTCGCCGACGAGTTCGTCGGCACCGCCAATTCATCGTCCGCTGCACTGTCCTTGCCGAGCTGCGTAGGCGTGGTTCTGTCTCCGAGGACGCCCTGGGTACGCTTGCTGAGCTGGGGACCGTCCACTAGGTTCCCCGCATGAAGGAGCCGCCTCGTCTCGTGCTTCCTGAGCGCCTTGCGCTTGCGAGCCCCGAGGCTTTCCTGGGGCCAGTTTCGGCGGCCCCCTGGTTCTACCTCGATCTCGACGACCTCGCTGGCGTAGAGCTGTGGGTGCTCGTCGCGCTGTGCGCTCTCAGCCGACGCCAACGGCCGGACGACGAGCGCTGCGATGTCCTTCATCGGAGCAAGTCAGCGGCGGGGCGGTTCGCACACGCGCTCGGCTTCGATTCCGCAAAAGACGGCCAGACAGCCCCGAAAGCGGTCGATCTTTCTCGTACGGTGCCCATTCATCGGGTGACCTTCGGGCAGTCCGCTGAGAAGAGCGCCAGAGCGCTAGCGGCGTTGGCCATCCCGGATGACGCGGAGGAGGACTCACGTATCGCGTTGACCTACGTCCTCGAAGAGCTGCTCCGCAATGTCCTCCAACACAGCGGGGACGCCCTCGGGGCGGTAGTCGGCGCTCAGCGCATGGATGCGGGCAAGGGTGGATATGCCCGCCCCATGATCCAGCTCGCCGTCGCGGACACGGGCAAAGGGATCCTCGAGAGTCTCCGCCGCATGCACGCGGTGCACGATCCTCTCGCGGCACTCGAGATGTCGCTGCGTCCTCACATTTCGGGGACATTTCCGGAGGGACAGCGGGGCGGGCCAGACAACGCGGGGCTGGGCCTGTTCTTCACGGCGGAGATGGCGAAACTCACAGCCGGGCGTTTCTTGCTCGCGACGCGTGGCGGAGCCCTGTTCTTGGAAGGCAACGACGAGGACAACTCACATCGGTTGTCGGCCTTGTCCTCGGGGACCGGGTTTCCTGGGACGCTCGCTGTCTTCGAGCTTCCGCTGGAAGTTCGCGACGGCGAAGCGCTGCTCGACACGATTCGACAACGCGCGAACGAGCGCATGCCGCGCTCCGTGAGCAGAACCTCGCTCATCTTCGAAGCGCCGCCAGATGGAGTGAGGGTGTTCAGAGTCGGTGCTGGTGGCGAGACAGCGGACGCTGTGAAGGAACTCGCTGAAGAGATCCGCGACCACCTGTCGTCCTCGCTGCCGGCCGCCATCGACTTCACGGGGATTCGAGTAGCGACGCAGAGCTTCCTCCATGCGCTGCTCTTTCACCCTCTCCGTATCGCGTGGGCGCTAGGCGTGAAGCTCTACGCCTTCAACGCCGACCCAGCCGTGCGGAGCGGGCTCGCGTACCTGGAGAGCTACACGTTTTCCTGAGTTCGTCGCGCCGTCAGCGCCAGCATCCGCGCCTACTTCTTTTGCGGTCCTTCGAGGTCCTCGGCGAGGTAGCTGAGGATCACCTCGTCGAGGCTCTTCTCGCTGATGAGATCCTCTCCGAAAATGCTCGAGCCTTCTTGAGGGCGCGCGCTGCCGAAAATCGATGCGGGACGCGATGGTGCGTAGCGGCCGGCGCCCGGGGTCAGCTTTCGCGGATCCGGTTGGCGATCGAGTGGACGGGTCCCCGCCGGGGGCGTCGCCGGACTGGGTGGCCTCTGACTGACCATCTGCGCGGGCTGCGGCGTCACCGAGCGGTAGCTGGTGTTCTCTCGATTCGGACGAAGCAGCGTCGCGGGCGGCGGGGGAAGGTCGCGCACCTGCGTGTAGACCGGCGCTTGCGACTGCTCGGACGCCCTCTCGAGCGCCGAGATGTCGAGATCGAGGCTGGCGGGCATGGGTGCCCGTGGCGCCGGGCGGCCCGGAGCTGGTTGCGCGGGGATCGACGCCGGGTGAAGCGGCTGCGGCCCGGGGCGAGTGCGCGGCGGCTCGGCCGGGGGGCGCGCGGCCGCGGGGGGTGGCGGGGGAACAGAGGCGGCGCGTGCACGCGGCGGCTCGAGCTTCGTGCCCGTCGGCGGACGCACGCTCGACGCAGGCGACGCGCTCTTCGCCTGAGCCGCCGAGCTGGACAGGTCCGACGACGACGCCCGACCGAGCATCGACCGGAAAGGCGCCGACGGCGGCGGGCCCTGCTTCTCCGCGAAGCGCGCGAGCGCCGTTCCGCTCGTGCCCGGCTTCTGCGACGACGGGGGCGGCACGAGGTCCTTCGCGCGAGCCGATTCGGGCGCTTTTGGCTCGGCTGTTCCCGGTGAGCTCGGCGCCGCGGCTTGCGCCTTCGCGGCCGGGACCCCAGCGATCGCCAGGCCCTGCGCCGCTGCGGCGTCGAGATCGATCGACGAAGGCAGCGACGGCAACCGCATCGCCTCGCCCGTGAGTATCGGGACGTTGGAAGCGGCGAACGCGGCCGCGCCCGCCAGCGAATTTTCACGCGCTTCGGTGCCGCGCTCCTGCTTGCCGCTCTCTGGTTTCGCTTCGGCTTCGGACTTTGGAGGATCGGCCAGCGGCACGTCCCCGATGACCGCGTCGAACTTTCCCGCGCGCAAGGCGATGAACATCGCCTTGTGTTGCTCCTGCATGAGCCCGCGAACCTTCTTCGCGAGCTCGGCTTCCTCCAAGAACTCGGCGTACGAGGTCTTGGTCGTCTTCAGGATGCGCCCGCCATCCGCGAACAGGTGCGTGATGACGTGCGGGTGCTTGACGCCCGAGTCCTCGGTTTGGATGTGAAACACCCTCCCCTTGTGTCGAACGTTGTTGTTGAAGCCGAGCTGCGGTGAGTTCATTTTCATGCGCCGCGCACACCCAGCGAAACCGTCGACGAGCCTAACACACCCTCTACGATCGGCGGGGCATCGTCACGGGAAGCATTGCTCGAGCTCGGCGTCGCTGTGGGCTCGCATGACGCACGCTTCGTTCTCAACGCTCAGGGACCGCTCGCACCGAGCCTCGTCCCCGCGTTGCGCGGCCGCTTCGCGCGCCACGGCT
>Ga0164241_10000855_pt1 | contig 44388 bp, 34 predicted proteins | sample OricomyardsoilBY_FD_108780 | JGI IMG/M metagenome (GOLD analysis project Ga0164241, IMG submission 108780) | Backyard soil microbial communities from Emeryville, California, USA - Original compost - Back yard soil (BY) | ecosystem: Environmental > Terrestrial > Soil > Unclassified | place: USA... | reverse complement strand
TGGGAAGATTGGGAACCGCTGGCCAAGCCATGAAGCGTCGTACGCTGCTGCTCGCCGCCGCCGCCCTCGGTTGCAGCCGGCCGCCGCGTGCGGCTTCGAGCCTGGCGCTCGCGCTCTGGAGGCTGTCGGCAGGTACCTCGGAGAGCCAGGCCGGCGACGTCGCGTGGTTTTGGGCGGAGCTCGGCCGCATCAGCCATCGCGTGGCCGAGCGGCATGAAGCAGGGCTGAGCCCCGCCCAGGCCACGACCCGAGTGCTCTTCGACGACCTTGGGTTCGCGCGGGAGGTCGAGAGCACCCGGCTCGATTTCGTCTTGTTGCCCGACGTGCTGCAGCGACGCCGGGGCAGCTGCGTCGGGCTCGGCACGTTGTACCTTTGCTTGGCCGAAATCCTGGACTTTCGCGCCGAGGGCTTGCTCAGGCCCGGGCATTTTTACGTCCGCCAGGCCGCGCCCGGCGTCGCGTGCAACGTCGAGCTGCTCCGTCGCGGCGAGATCATGCCCGACGCCTGGTACGAGGCGCGCTTTCCGCTGCGCCAGGCCAGCTCGCGCAGCTACGGCCGGCCGCTCTCTCCCGCCGAAGTGGTCGGAGTCGTGGCCTTCGACATCGGCAATGAGCGGCGCCGCCGAACGCAGCTGGCAGCGGCCGCGCGCGCCTACCTCCAAGCGATCGCGAGCTTTCCGAGCTTCGCGGAAGCGCACGCCAGCCTCGGCGCCGTCCAGCAGCTGCTGGGCGACTACGGCGCGGCGTCTGCCAGCTACGGGCGGGCGCGGGAGCTGGATCCGAGCCTGCCCGGCCTCGACCACAACGCGGCGCTACTAGGCAAGATGGCGCGCTAGCAATCGCGCTCGTTCAGGCCGGCGAACGGGCGTAGCACAGCTGCACGAGGCCGGACTCGTAGGCCTTACACGAGGTCAGCGAGAGCCGCTGCTCCGGCACCTCGCTGCCGAACAGCGCAATGCCTTGCCCGAGCAGCACCGGCACCACCGACACCGTCAAATCGTCGAGCAGGTTGCCGGCCATGAACGCGCGGATCACCGCCCCGCCGTCCACGTACAGCCGCTGAGCGCCCGCCAGCGCGAGCTGCTCGAGCAGCGCCTCCGGCTCACCGGCGAAGAATTGCTCGCCGTGCACGGACGGGGTCTCGCGGTGCGTGAGCACGACGCAGCGCTTGCCGGCGTAGGGCCACTCCGGAAACGCCAGCGCAGTCTCGTAGGTATTGCGGCCGATCACGAGCGCGTCGATCGTCGCGAAGAAGTCGGCAAAGCCGTAATCTTCGTTTTCGCGCTCGACGATCGACAAGAAGTCGAACGTGCCGTCGGTGCGGGCAATGTAGCCGTCGAGGCTGGTGGCGATGAAGACGGAACAACGCGGGCGCTGCATCGTCGACAAGCCTAACCTCGAACCGCCTCGAGTTGCGGCAAGAGCAGCGGCAAAACTTGGCCGGCGGGCCCGGACACGAATCTCCTAGCGCGGAACCCAGACCGGCGCCCCGAACAGCAGGCCGTCGACGATGCCGATCCGATAGGCGAGGAACAAGCCGAGCGCGATGCTGATCAGCCCGGTGACGCGCGCGAGCTGCTGCTCCACGTTCGGGAAGCGCTGGGCGAGCGCGGAGATGGGCAAGGACATGGCCAGCGTCAGCAACATCATGCCCGCCAGGGTGCCCGCCCCGAACACGGCCAGGTAGAGCAGCGCCCGTTCGGCGCTGTTGATGGTGGCCAGCACGAGCAACGCGATCGCGGCGGAGCCGGCCAGGCCGTGCACCACGCCGATCACGAGCGGGCGCAACCCGGACGACGCGCGCAGCGGAGCGTCCGACGCGGCGTCGAGCTGGGCGTGGTCGTGGCCGTGCGCGATGCGCCGGATCTTCGAGAGCGTGCCGCCGACGTTCATCACCCCGAGCACGATCAGCATCACCGCTACCGACATTTCCATCGACAGGCCGAGCCGCGGTGGAATCACCCAGCCGAACAGCACGATCGCGCCGCCGACGGTCATGATGGTCGCGCTGTGCCCGAGGCCCCAGAGCGCACCCACCCACAGCGCGCCGCGTGCGGTCCGCTCGCGGCTGACGATCGTGGTGACAGCGACCACGTGATCGGCGTCCGTCGCGTGACGCAAGCCGAGCACGAAACCGAGCAGCAGGATGGCCAGAAGGGTCATGGTGGCGACGCTCGCTCCCGTCATGCGCGAACCGGGCGCGGGCGGCAAGCCTGGCCGGTCGCCAACGTTCGCGCCGGTGCGCCACTCTGCTACGCCCGCGGTAGCGGCGGATGCTGTCGCGTGGTATGCGCGGCCGTGGTTTCGAGCCCCTTTCATAAGTTCTTTCGAAGTGTTTCGGTGTCTGGGGAGCCGCTCCGGTGAAGGCGGCGCTGTCCCGGGTGGTGGTGGTGGGCGCGTCGTCCGGTATGGGCGAGGCGATGGCGCGGCAGCTGGCGCAGGCCGGCGCCGACGTGGCGATCGTGGCGCGGCGCGAAGCCGAGCTCACGCGCCTCGCCAGCGAGCGACCGGGCAAGCTGCATCCGTACGTGCACGACGTCACCAACGTCGACGAGGTGCCGGCGCTGTTCGAGCGCATCGAGCGGGAGCTGGGCGGCGTCGACGGCTTGATCTACGCCGCCGGCGTGATGCCCAAGCTGGAAGAGAGCGAGTACGCTTTCGAGAAGGACCGCGCCATGGTCACGGTGAACCTGCTCGGGGCGATGGCGTGGATGAACCAGGCCGCCGCGCGCTTCGAAGCGGCGCGCACGGGGACGATCCTGGGCATCTCCAGCATCGCCGGCGAGCGCGGCCGCCGCGGAAACCCCGGCTACTGCACGACCAAGGCCGCGTTGACGACTTACTTGGAGTCGCTGCGCAACCGCTGCTCGCGCTACGGCGTGAACGTCGTGACGATCAAGCCGGGCTTCGTCGACACCGCCATGACCCGCGGCCTCAAGGGTCTGTTTTGGCTTATTTCTGCGGAAAAAGCCGCGAAAATTTCGCTCGCGCTGGCGCGGAAGGGCAACGGCTCGGTCGCTTTCGTGCCTTCTCGCTGGGCGCTGGTAGCATTCATCGTTCGCAGCCTGCCCTCGTTCATCTTCCGTAAGCTCAATTTCTGATGTCCGAAATCGCGCTGACCCCTTTCCGCACCCGCGCGCCGCTGCGGGTGATCGACGGCTTCGGTCGCTCGACGCGGGCGGCTTGTCGCTACGCCGAGCCGCGCAGCGTCGAGGAGCTGGCGTTCGCCCTTTCCCAAGCGCAGAGCGAAGGGCTGACGGTGGCATTTCGCGGCGCCGGCCGCAGCTACGGCGACGCGGCCATCAACACCGGCGGCATGGTGATCGACGCGACCAAGCTCGATCGCTTGCTCGACTGGAATCCGACCACGGGCGTGCTCGAGGCGGAGGCGGGGCTCACGATCGAGGGTCTGTGGCGCCGCACCATCGAAGATGGCTATTGGCCGGCGGTGGTGCCGGGCACGATGCGGCCGACGTTGGGCGGCTGCGTGGCCATGAACATCCACGGCAAGAACAACTTCCGCGCCGGTCCGTTCGGCGACCACGTGCTCGAGCTCGATCTGCTCACGCCCGGGGGCGAGCTGATGACGCTCAGTCGCAGCCGCCACCCGGAGCTGTTTCACGCCGCGATCGGCGGCCTCGGCATGCTCGGCGCCGTCACGCGCGTCAAGCTCAAGCTCAAGAAGGTCGCGAGCGGCAACCTGCGCGTCGAGTCGATCAGCGCCAAGAATTTCGATGGCATGTTCGACGTTTTCGAGCAGCGCATCGCTGGCGCCGACTACCTGGTGGGCTGGGTCGACTGCTTCGCGCGCGGCAAATCGGCGGGCCGCGGCCAAGTTCACGCCGCCTACTACCTACACGAAGGCGAAGATCCGAACGTCGAAGGTTCGTTCCACGTCGAGCGCCAGGGGCTGCCGGGCACGATCATGGGCATTCCCAAGAGCCAGCTGTGGCGGGCGATGCGTGTCTTCGCGTACCCGCCGCTGTGGAAGATGGTCAACACCGCCAAATACCACTCGTCGTGGCGCGAGCACGGTAAGAGCTACCTCCAGTCACACGTCGCGTTCGCGTTCTTGCTCGACTACGTGCCCAACTGGCGCCTGGCCTACGGACCCGGCGGCTTCATCCAGTATCAGGTGTTCGTGCCGCACGCGACCGCGCGCGAAGCGCTGAAAGACGTGATCGAGCTGTGCCATCGCGCCAAGATGCCGTCGTTCCTCGGCGTCTTCAAACGCCACCGCCCCGACGATTTCTTGCTGACGCACGCGCTCGACGGCTGGTCGCTGGCGATGGATTTTCCCGTCACGGCCCGCAACCGCAACCGCCTCTGGGCCCTCACCGAGCGCCTCACCGAGCGTGTCCTGGCCGCGGGCGGCAAATTCTACTTCGCCAAAGACTCCGTGCTGCGCGCGGCCGACGTCGAGCAAGCTTACGGTCGCGCCCGCATCGACCAGTTTCTCGCGCTCAAGCAGCGCACCGATCCGACCGGCGTCCTGACCAGCGATCTGTGGACGCGCGCGCTGGCGCCGCGATCGTGAACGGCCTCGCTCGCAAGTCCACGTAAGTCCGTGCTAGCGTTGGGAGCCGTGTCGGGGCCGGCAAGTATCACCACGCCAGCGTCGCCGGAGCAGGCGCTGTGGGACCTGTTCTGCGCCATCGCGGCGCAAGATAGCGCCGCCGCCGTCGAGCTGCTGGCGGCGCGCCCAGAGCTGGCTCGGGCGTCGTTGCAGGTGGGAGCGACGCGAGGCGCGGCGCGACAATATTTCTTCGACGCCCTCAACCATTGCGCGTACGCGGGCGATACGGCGCTCCACCTCGCCGCGGCTGCCTACGAGGTCGAGGTGGCCCGCGCGCTCTTGACACATGGCGCGCAGCCTCGGGCGCGCAACCGGCGCGGCGCCGAGCCCCTTCACTACGCGTGCGACGCCACTGCCGGCTCGAAGGCGTGGCGGCCGGCGGCGCAGCGCGCGATGGTCGAGCTGCTGCTCGGCGCGGGGGCGCAGCCACAATCGTTGGACAAGAGCGGCGTGGCCCCGCTGCACCGCGCGGTGCGGGCGCGTGGGGTGGGGGCGGTGGAGGCGCTGCTGGCGCACGGCGCGGACGTCGGGCTGCCGAACGGCAACGGGTCGACCCCGCTCCACCTCGCGCTTCAGGATACGGGGCGCGGTGGGAGCGGCACGCCCGCAGCGCGCGATGCGCAAGCCGAGGTGCTTCGGCTGCTACTGACGCACGGCGCGAGCCCGGACGCCAAGAACGCCGCCGGCAAGTCGGCCTACGAGTGCGCCAGATCCGACTGGGCCAAAGATCTGCTCGACGCGGCGAAGCGGCACGCCCGCGCGAGACGCTGAGCTACGTGGTGAGCGAGCAGCCGAGCGCGGGGCCGCGCAGTGACTCGGGCTGCGGCTCGAGATCGCCGGAGCTTAGGGCCAGGTGGTAGGCGCGACAGCGCTGGATGAACGTGGAGGAGCTCTTGGGCATCGGCACCCGGGCCCGGGTGATGGCGAGCACCAGCTCTCGGGCGTTGATCAGCAGCCGCTGGCCGCGCTCGAGCAACGCCCGATCGGGCTCGGTCGAGGCGCGCTCGGGGCCGTAGGCGCACAGTCGCTCGCCCGCGACCACGAACTCGGCCCAAACTTCGAAGATGTCGGGGTCGTCGCGCAAGGTCTCGCAGTTGATCTTGGCGGCCTTGGCGAAGCTCCAGATCACGGGCTCGATGCCCGGATACAGCGGCTGCGCGCTGAAGGTGACGTAGAGCGACTCCGCGATCTCGTCGATGCCGCGCATCGTGAGCGCGATCTTGATGTAGCGGCTCTCGTAAAACTTCTCGATCGGAAACGCGAACGCCTTGAACGGCTCGCCCCAAAGCTCGTCGATGCCTTCTTCGCCGCTGCGGTGCAGCACGGTCTTGCCGAGCTCCAAGGCTTCTTGCAGGTGCTGGCCGCACATGCGCATCAGCGCGTTGTCGGATTGAATGCGGATGCCCTGGGCCTCGAGCTCGACCAGCTTGGTGAAGATGTCGGCGGCGCGATTGAACAGCGAGCCTGCCAGCATCGCCCCCTTCACGCGCTTCTTGGCGGGATCGGTCTCGGCGCCGTAGGCAGCGCGCGCTTCGTCGGCGCGGGCGCCCGGAATATTGATGCCCGCCTCGGTGTGCAGGAACAGCCGCCGGGTCATCGCTTCGATCAGCTGCTTCTTGGCGCGCCAGCGATCGACGGGCACGTCGTAGGCGCGAACCCAATAGCCGTCGTAGAAGACGCGGCGCTGGCCGTTGATGACGCGCTCGGTGCCTTGAGCGAGCTCCGCTTCCATGAGGCAGGCGGCTTAGCGCGCCGCGTGCCGCTCGTCACGCCATACGCTGGAAACATGGCTACCGGTCGCGTAGCTCCGTCAGGGCCGCGTCCACCGCGCCCACGACCGTCTCGATTTCGGACAACGAGCTCGGGAAGTGCGGCGCAAATCGCAGCAGACCGTCGGGCATGCTGGCGATCACTCCACGGGGCCGGAGCTGCGCGACCAGGTCTGCGGCGGCCACGCCGTCGGGCGGCCGAACCGAAAGGATGCCGGAGCGCCGCTCGACCGCCCTGGCGCGGCAGCTCGCGAATCCGCGCGAGACCAGGCGCGGCTCCAGCTGATCGAGGTAGCGATTGACGTGCTCGAAGATGGCGGCCGGGGTCAAGACGAGGATTGGCTCGATGGCCGCCTCGAGCGCCGCAAATCCGAGCGCGCTCGACGAGCCGCCTTCGAGCATCTGCAGGCTGGTCTTGACCGGTCGGTCGTATCGCAGGTGACCGCCGCCGGCGAACAGGAACTGGGTGCCGTCCTCGTGACTGAGCCAACCCGCCGTGCGCGGCTTGAGCGCGCGTGCCCGCTCCCGCTTCGCGTAGACGAAGCCGGCGCCCTCCGGCCCGAGCAGCCATTTGTGGGCGCCGCACACCAGGTAGTCGATGCCGAGCGCGGGCGCGTCGAGCGGCACGGCGCCGCAAGCTTGAATCGCGTCGACGCACAGCTCCGCGCCGTAGCGTGCGCACAGCGCCCCCAGCTCTGCGAGCGGCATGCGCAGGCCGGTCTGAAACTGCACCGCGCTCGCCGCCACCAGCCGCGCGCCGCCCGCCAGCAGCCGCTCGACGGGCTGCAAGATCGATGCGTCGTCGTCGACGGCGCGGCTGAGGTCGACCCACTCGAGCTGCAAGCCGAACAGCTCCGCCGCGCGCTGCCAGGGGCTGACGTTGGCGGGAAACTCGCCCCTGAACAGCACGACCCGATCGCCGCGGCGCCAATCGATCGACAGCGCGAGATCGGAGATGCCGCGCGTGGTGCCGCTGGTGAGGGCAACGTCGGAGGCTTGGGCGCCGATCAACCGAGCGAGCTTGGAGCGCAGGCGCTCGCGTTGCTCGATCCAGCCGAAGAACGCGCCGCTGCCCTGCTCGGCGTAGCTATCGGCCAGGCGCGCGATGGCGGCCTTGACGAGCGTGGAGAACGGAGCGGCGGCGGCGTAGGCCAGGTACGCGCGCGCCTTCAGATCCGGGAACAAGCTGCGATCGCCGAGCGCGATCTGGGGTTCGGTCACGCCCGGAAACTAGTGCTGGCGCGCGGCTCCGTCCACTGCTGGCTTACGGCGCTACCGGGTGCGACCCGGCAGCTTCTGCAGGTCGGGCCGCGTCTGGGCAGCCCCCACGCCCTAGTCCGCGAGCACGACGCGTTCGAGCCGCAAAAGCTCGGCTACCGACCAGGCTTGGAAAGGGCAACCGCGCGGGGTGTGGGGCGGGTCGCCATCGGCGATCTCGCTCACGTGGCCGAGGCCGGCGCGCTCGAGGTGCTGCCGCAGCGGCGCGACGAATCGCTCGCGCGCCTCGGCTTTGACGCTCGCGCCGCTGCCGCGCACCTTGACCCAGGCTTCGACGAACGGACCGAGCAACCACGGCCAGACCGTGCCCTGGTGGTAGGCCCCGTCGCGCTCGCGCACGCCGCCCTCGTAGCGGCCGTGGTAGCTCGGAGCCTGGCGCTCGAGCGTCCGCAGCCCGAGCGGCGTGTACAGCTCACGCTCGACGGCGTCGACCACCGCGCGTGCTTGCCGGGGAGAAAGGAGGCTCACGGGCAGGCCGCCGGCGGCGAAGATCTGATTCGGGCGGCACACGGCGTCGACTTTTCCCGGCACGTGATCCAGGTCGACGACGTCCAGCAGCATGCTGCGCTTGGCGTTCCAGAAGCTGTCGGTGAACGAGCGGCCGGCGCGCTCGCGCAGCTCGCTGAAGGACGGATCGAGCCGCGCCGCGTAGCTGAGCGCGTTCAGCCACAGCGCCTGGATTTCGACCGGCTTGCCGCGACGTGGCGTGACCACCCAGTCGCCTACTTTGGCGTCCATCCACGTCAACTGCACGCCCGGCACGCCCGCCGTCAGCAGACCGTCGACGTCGGCGGCGATGCCGTAGCGTGTGCCGCGCGCGTAGCCGGTGACGATCTGCATCACGGCGCGCTCGAGCTTTTGTCGATCGCCGTCGCCGAGCTTGCCCTGGGCGAGCAGCTCCTCGGTGGTGAGCACGAACCACAGCGCGGCGTCGACGGAGTTGTACTCCGGTGGCTGAGCGGCGGTGTCCGAAAAGCGGTTGGGCAGCATGCCCTCGGAGACAGCACCCGCCCACTCCGACAAAATCGAGCGCGCGGTCTCGAAATCGCCGCGCGCCAGGCACAACCCGCGCAGCGCGATGAACGTGTCGCGTCCCCAATCTCCGAACCACGGGTAGCCGGCGATGATGCTCCTGCCCTCGCCGCGCTTGACCACGTAGGCGTCGGCGGCCCGATCGAGCACGTCGGAGCTTCGGGCGCGTCGCTCCTGCTCACCGCGACGCAGCAGCTGCACGAAGGTGGCGGCGCCTTCGATCGGCACCGCCAGCGCGCCCGTCACCTCGCCTTGTGCTAGCCACCACAGCTCGCGCTTCTCGTGCTCCAACGCGAGCTCGAGCACGCCGGGCGAGGCCAAATCTTCGGTCGCGTCGAGGCCGCGCGCCGCTTCCTCGGCGTAGTAGAAGCTCCGGTACCAGTCCGGTGCGGGCTCGTAGCGCGCGTTGCTCAGCATTTGGACCGCTGGCGCCCCCGGGTACGGCGTGAAGCGGACCAGCTCGCCTTGGATGCGGGCGTCGAAGTGAAACGCGGAATTTTCGTGGTGCAGGGCGTGAAAGTTGCGCCCCGACAGCAGGGGGCGAATGCGCAAGGTGGCCGGTTCGGCGAACGGCTCGGCCAGCCGCACGTGCAGCGCGACCGCGGGTCGGCCGTGCGGCACGAACAGCTCGACTTCGAGCACGGCTCCGAGCGCGGTGCGCAGCCGCCAGCAGGGCCACGGCTCCGCGTGGAAGCGCTCGAGCTCGGCGTCGCGCTCGCGCCGGTAGCCGCCGGCGTAGGCTTGGGGCCACAGCTCGGCCCGGCCGCGCGGCGTCTCGAGCCAGGCCACGAAGCCCTGCACCAGCACGCGCCGGTCCTGGGGCGGCTTCAAGCTGCAGAGCAAGAGGGCGTGATAGCGCCGCGTGCGGATGCCGGAGCGCGTGCCGCTCGCGAACCCGCCGAGCCCATCCGGCTCGAGCCACTCGTCTTCGTCGTCCCGCTGCGAAGGGTTCATGACGAGCGTTAGCCTAACAGAGCGCACGAACCGGGCGCGGCGGGAATTGGCGGGCTTTTCCGGCGCGTGCTTTGACAACGCGCGACGCTTGCAGCTACAGCCGCTGTCGTGAGCTTGCTCGTAGCGGCGCTGTTAGGGCTGGTCGAAGGTCTGACGGAGTTTTTGCCGGTGTCGTCCACCGGCCACTTGATTTTAGTCAGCCATTGGCTGGGCTCCGTCGACGAAGGCGCCAAGTCGTTCGATATCGTGATCCAGCTGGGGGCGATCCTCGCTGTCGTCGTCCACTACCGCTCGCTGTTCGCGGCGCGGCTGCGCGGCCTCGTGCGCGGTGACGCGGCGTCGCGCCGGTTGTTCCTGGCGCTGCTCGTCGCTTTCATGCCGGCGGCGCTGACCGGCTTGCTGCTGGGTAAGTCGATCAAGCGCCTGCTGTTCGGCCCCCTGCCGGTGGCGGCGGCGCTGCTGGTCGGAGGCGTGGTCATGATCGTCGTCGAGCGCTGGCGCAAGGCGCGGCGCGTGGAGGGCGAGCATGGCATCGAGCAGATAACGCTGGGGCGCGCGCTCTTGATCGGCGTGGGGCAGTGCTTCGCGCTCTGGCCCGGCATGTCGCGTTCGATGAGCACGATCGTGGCGGGCCAGCTCGCGGGTCTCTCTACCCCGACCGCGGCCGAGTTCTCGTTCCTGCTGTCGGTGCCCACCCTGGGCGCGGCCACGGTGTACGAGATCTACAAGGGGCGCCACGAGCTGGCTCACGGCGTCGGAACCGCGCAGCTGCTCGTCGGGCTGCTGGTCTCGTTCGTGGTCGCGTGGCTGGTGATATCCGCGTTCTTGCGCTACCTCGGCCGGCGCGGGCTCGAGCCGTTCGGTTACTACCGCATCGTTTTGGCGGTGTTGGTCGTCGCGCTATCGGTTTGAGGTCGCTTGTCGTAGGCTCTCCTGTTTCAACCAGGACAGTTACGCATGTCGCTGAGGAAATGCGGGCGCTGACCTACGTGCTCGCGATGTGGCTGGCCAAGGTCGACGGCGTGGTGAACGCGGAAGAGCTGGCGACGCTACGCGAGCTCGGGGCGCGGCTGGGGTTGCCCGAGATCAAGCTCAAGGCCGCCGCCTCCGCCGCCTTCGACATCACCTGCTTACCGGGCGGCAATCGCCCCGAGAAATTCGAATTTTCGAAGCTGGAAGCGCGCCTCCACGAAAAGCTGCCCGCGTTGATGTCGCAAACCTGAGCCGGCGCGGCGCGATCGGGCTGGTCGCTGCCGGCCGGCTGCGTTAGACACGACGCCGGAGAATCCAGAAATTGCTCTACGTCCTGTACACGCTGAGGTTCCTGCATTTCGTCGGGCTCGCGCTGGGCGTCGGCACCAGCTTCGCGACGCTCACGCTGGGCGCGGCCGCGCGCGACCTGTCGCCCGAAGAGCGCACGAGGTTCATGCTGCGCGCGGGGGCCCTCCGCAAGAACGGCAGCTATGGGCTCGGGCTGCTCATCCTCACCGGCTTGGCGATGTTCATCCTACGCGGCCCGGCCGAGGTCATGCGCTGGGGCGGCGCCGCTTTCCACCTCAAGCTCACGCTCGTCGTCGTCCTGATCGGCCTGTTCGGTTACATGCAGGTCATCTTGAAAAAGGTGCGGCTGGCCGGCGGGGGACCGCTGATGGCCAAGCTGCCTCGGCTCGGCCTCGTCATGTTGCTGCTCAGCGTTTCGATCATCGCCGCCGCCGTAGCCGCCTTCAAGTGAGGGGCTGTCGCGTGGGCCAGAGCTACTCGACGGCGGGCAGATAAATTTCGAAGGTGGTGCCATGGCCGACCGCGCTTTCGACGCCGATCGAGCCGTCGTGCGACTTGACGATGCCGTGCACCACCGCGAGTCCCAGCCCGGAGCCTCCGCCGCCCTCTTTGGTGGTGAAGAACGGCTCGAAGATCCGGCCGAGGGTCGCGCTGTCCATGCCGGTTCCGGTGTCTTGCACGACGAGCCGCAAGTAGCTGCCCCCCGAGGTCAGCTCCGGGACGCGTAGGGCAAGGTCGGCGGTCGCGGTGATGCCCGACAGGCGCACGCTGAGCACCCCCGATTTTTGCATGGCGTGCGCGGCGTTGACACACAGGTTCATGACTACCTGGTGGAGCTGCACGGGAGCCCCCAGCACTGGCGGCGCGCTCGGATCGAGCTCGGAGCGCACCTCGATACTGCTCGGCAGGCTCGAGCGCAGAAAGCGCAGCGCTTCATCGACGATCGGCTGCACGAAAGCTCGAACGCGCTCGTCGCCGCGCTGGCGGCTGAAGGTGAGAATCTGCTGCACCAGATCGCGGGCGCGGTGAGCGGCGGCGCGCAGACCGTCCATGTGGGCGCGCACCTGGGCCGGCTCCTCGGCGTCCAGATCCGTGAGATCGGTGTACGAGAAGATGGCGACCAAAATATTGTTGAAATCGTGGGCGATGCCGCCAGCGAGCCGGCCCAGCGCCTCCAGCCTTTGCACGCGATTCAGCCGCTCTTCGAGCTGCCGCTGCGCCCCGACGTCACGAATGGCGGTGATCCGCACCTGCCGTCCCATCCAGTCGGCGATGCGGGCCTGGGTTTCGACCTCGAGGCGCGTGCCGTCGCGACGCAGCAGCGCGTGCCGGTACGGCGCTTCGCGCCCGGACCGGATCGCGGCCGCGACTGCTTCACGCGAGTCGGGCGCGATGAACTGCGCCACGTCTTGGCCGATCAGTTCGCTCCGCTCGCAGCCGATCAGCCGCGTCAATTGCTCGTTGGCGTCGACGACCACGCCGTGCTCGCTCACCGCGATCGCTTCGAAGGCGGCCGCAGTCAGCGCTCGAAAACGCAGCTCGCTCAGCCGGAGCGCCTCTTCGCGCTCGCGCCGGGCCGTGACGTCGCGACAGATGCCTTGAAACCTGCCGTCCGGCAGCAGCTTCGAGCTCACCTCGCCGGTGAAGACAGTGCCGTCTTTGCGACGCAGCTGCCACTCGTGTAGCAGCCACTCACCGGCGCTGATGCGCGCCCACGCCTCGGCGAAGGCGCCGCGCTCCGAGTCGAGCAGCAGGTCGCTGATGTTCTTGCCGATCACCTCGTCGCGCGTCATGCCCAGCATGCGCGCGCCCACCTCGTTCACGTCCAGATACCGGCCGGTGGTGTCGGAGATGAAGATGCCGTCGGACGCTTCCTCCACCATCTGCCGGTAGCGGTCGCCGGAAGGGGGCGGGTCGCCCGGGTCACGCCGCTGTCGCGCCGACTCCGACGTGAGGACCGCGAGCAACTCCTCGCGCGACAAGAGCTCGTAAGCGGACCCCATCAGGCAGACCGACTAGTTTATCCGACTTTGGGGCGCCCCCGACTTTAGCGAACGATTTCGCCACACAACGCGAAGCGCCGCACAATCGGCCGCTTTCCTGGCGCGCCGGCCGGAGCTGAACCGCAGCTCCGAAATACTGATGAGTGGGTAGGGAATTCCAGGCGCTGTTCGTCAGCTGGTGCAGGACTAGGATTCAACCGTGCCCGAAACGAAGCCGACCGGAACGCAGATTCTGGCCATGACGAAGAAGCGGCGTCGCCGCTCGCTGATCCAACGAATCTTGATCGCGCTGGTGGTGCTGGGGGCGGCGGGCGGGCTGTACTGGCAACGCGCCGTGCAAAGCAAGGGCGCCGGGCCTCGCTACGTGACGGCTCAGGCCAAGATTGGGCCGCTGCGCGAGACGGTCATGGCGACCGGCAAGTTCAAGGGCCTCGACTCGGTCGACGTCGGCGCCCAGATCTCCGGGCGCGTCGCGAGGGTGCTCGTCGATTTCAACGACCAGGTCAAGGCGGGCCAAACGTTGGCGGAGATCGATCCGGCCCAGCTCCTGTCACGCGTCGAGCAATCGCGCGCGCAGGTCAGCGCCGCCGACGCCTCACAGCGGCTGGCCAAAGCGACGCTGGCGCAGTCGAAGGCGGCGCTGGCGCGCGCCAAGGACATGGCGGAAAAGGGCCTGATCTCCAGCAAGGATCTGGAAGCGGCGCAGGCCGACGCCGAGCGGGCCGAAGCCAGCGTCGGCTCCGCGCAATCTCAGTCGATCTTGGCCCGCGCTTCGTTGAAAGACGCGGAGACGTCGCTGTCGTGGACGTCGATCAAAGCGCCGATCGACGGCGTCGTGCTGGCGCGCTTGATCGAGCCAGGCCAAACCGTCGCCGCGTCGCTGCAGTCGCCCGTGCTCTTCACGGTCGCCCGCGACTTGACCCAGCTCACGCTCTACGTGGACATCGACGAAGCGGACATCGGTAAGCTGCACGAGGGGCAAAGCGCAACGTTCACGGTAGGCGCCTGGCCTTCGCGCAAGTTCGCGTCGAAGGTGGTGTCGGTCCACAACCTACCGACGGCGGGCCAGACCGTCGTTACGTATCAAGCGGTGCTGTCGGTCGACAATCAGGAGCTGTTGCTGCGCCCGGGCATGACCGCCACCGCCAGCATCGTCACCTCCGATCGGCCGGACGTGCTCACGGTGCCGGACGCGGCGCTGCGCTACTCGCCGTCGGCAGGGCCGAAGGAGAGGCCGACCTCGTCGCCGTTGATGCCGATGTCGCGGCCACGTACGGCCGGCCAGCGGCGGCCGGGCGGAGGCGCCAAAGACGACGCGGTCCCTAGCGCGACGCGCGGCAGTGTCTGGGTGCTCGAGAACGGCGTCGCCAAGCGCGTCTTCGTCGAGACCGGCGGCAGCGACGGGCAAAATACCGAGATCAAATCCGGCCCCATCAAGGCGGGCACGGTCGTCATCACCGATCAAGAGCAACAGAAGGCGCCGTGACGCGCGGAGTCATGTCCGAATCCAGGCCTCTGATCGAGCTGTCTCAGGTTTACAAACGCTACGGCGAAGGTGAGTCGGAGGTCCGCGCGCTCGACGGTATCGATCTTCGCATCGACCGCGGTGAGTTCGTGGCCATCATGGGCTCGAGCGGCTCCGGCAAGTCGACGTGCATGAACATCTTGGGCTGCCTGGACCGGCCGACCGAGGGCGAATACCACCTGGCGGACGTGGCGGTCACGCACTTGCCCGGTGACGGCCTGACCATGCTGCGCCGCCACTACATCGGCTTCGTGTTTCAGGGCTTCAACCTGCTCGCCCGCACGAGCGCGCTCGAGAACGTCGAATTGCCGCTAGTTTACCGGCGCGTCCCGCGCGCCGAGCGCGAAGAGCGCGCCATGCGGGCCCTGACCTTGGTGGGGCTGGAAGATCGCGTCGATCATGCGCCCAGTCAGCTGTCGGGCGGCCAGCAGCAGCGCGTCGCGATCGCGCGCGCGCTGGTGACCGAGCCCGAGATCCTGATGGCGGACGAGCCGACGGGAAACCTCGACTCGGCGCGCACCGAAGAGGTGATGAAGCTGCTGCAGCAGCTCAACCGCGAGCGTGGCATCACGATCGTGATGGTGACGCACGAGCCGGACGTGGCCGCGTTCGCCAAGCGCAGCCTGGTGTTTCGCGACGGCCGCATCTTGTCCGATCAGCTGCAGGGAGCGCACGCGTGATCCTTGCCACGATCATGATGGCGCTGCGCGAGATTCGCAGAAACACGCTGCGGTCGATTTTGACCATGCTCGGCGTGGTGATCGGCGTCGGCGCCGTGATCGCGCTCGTATCGGTCGGCCGCGGCGCTACCGCCAAGGTGACGGAAGACATCGGCAAGCTCGGCAAGAACCTGCTGACGGTCAGCGCCGGTACGTTCTCGCGCGGGGGCGGCGGTATGGGCGTCAGCGCCCCGCCGCTGCGCATCGACGACGCCAACGCCATACGCCGCGACATCCTGGGCGTCGACGCGGTGGCGGCGGCCGCCGCCAGCTCGGCTCAGGTCGTGTTCGGCAACTCCAATCAACGCACTTCCGTCACCGGCTCCGACAACTCCTTCTTCGAAGTACGTGGCTACAGCATCGACAAGGGGCGGCTGTTCAGCCGCGCCGAGACCCAGAGCGGCGCCGCTGCGTGCATCATCGGCGCCACGATTCGCACCAACTTGTACCAAAGCCGCGATCCGATCGGCACCACGTTGCGGGTCGGAACGATCGCGTGCCAGGTGGTGGGCTTGCTCGCCAGCAAGGGGCAAGCCGGCATGGGGCAAGACCAAGACGACCTGGTAGTGCTGCCGATGCGCGCCGTCCAGCGCCGCATCACCGGCAACGACAACATCCAGAGCATCTTCGTCGCCGCGCGCGAGGGCGAGGGGACGGGCGTTGTCGCGGAGCGCATCCGCGGCCTGCTGCGGCAGCGCCGTCACCGCGCCGAAGGCGTGGACGACGACTTCACGATCCGCGACATGGCCGAGATCGCCGCCACCGTGACCGGCGCGTCGACGGCGTTGACGGCGCTGCTCGGCGCGATCGCGGCCGTGAGCCTGGTCGTCGGCGGCATCGGCATCATGAACATCATGCTCGTCTCCGTGACCGAGCGCACCCGTGAGATCGGCATCCGGCTGGCGATCGGCGCGTTCGGCAGCGAGGTCATGATGCAATTTCTATTGGAGGCGATCGTGCTGTCGACGCTGGGCGGGGTGATCGGCATTTGCCTGGGGCTGGCCGGCTCCTATTTTGCCGCCAACGCGCTGTCGCTGCCGTTCGTGCTCGCGCCCGACATCGTGGCGCTGTCGTTCGTGTTCTCCGCTCTGGTCGGCGTGGTGTTCGGGTACTTGCCCGCGCGCAAGGCCGCCAATCTCGATCCGATCGAGGCGCTTCGCCATGAATAGTCGTTGGTTTTCCCGTTGCTTCGCCGGCTTGTTGTTGTCGTTCGCCGCTACCGCGCGCGCCCAGGCTCCGTCCGCGTTCAGCGAGCGCGACGCCGTCGCCGCCGCCGTGGCCAGCAACCCCACGCTGCACGTGGCGCTGCTGCGCGCCCAGCAAAGCCGCTACAACCTGAGCGCCGAGCAGGCGCTGTACGTGCCGATCTTCGACGCCAACGCCGGCTACACCCACTCCCGGGTGCCGTCGCTCTACGGTCGCACCGAGCTCACCACCGACGCCATGGGCAACATGACGACGACGATCATTCCCGATACGCGCATCACCGGCAGCGACGTGCTCGATATCGGCGCCGCCATCACCAAACCGTTCGCGTACGGCACGGTGCTGAGCGCGTCCGTCTCCGGGCAGCGCTCGTCACGAGCCTCGCTCGAGCAGGCGGCGTTGTTCGGCGCGAGCGGCCCCGGCTACTCGGTGGTCGGGCGGCTGAGCGCCAGCCAGCCGCTGCTGCGCGGCGCCGGCACCGACGTCGGGCTCGCCACGCTGCGCCAGGCCAAGCTCACCCTCACCGGAAATCAGCTCGCCGCCCAGCAAGCCGCCAGTGACTTGCTGGCGCAGGTCGTCTCCGCCTACTGGGAGCTCTGGTATTCGGCCGAGGTCGTGCGGATCGACGAGGCCTCGCGTGAGCTCGCGCGGACTCAGCAAGAGCAAGCTCAGCAACAGGTCGCGAGCGGCGCGCTCGCGCCTGCTTCGGCGCTGCCCTACGCGACGCAGGTGGCGCAGCTCGACGAGGCGGTCCTGGCGGCCCAAACCGACGTCCGGCAGCGCGAGCTGGCGATCTCGCAGCTGCTCGGCGAGCCGAGCGGGGTCGGTGCCACGCTGCGGGCGAGCGACACGCCGCTGCTGCCCACGTCCGACGAGCCGAGCGAAGGTGGCGCCATCGACGACGCGCTCAAGAATTCTTACGAGCGAAGGCAGCTGCAAACCCAGCTCGCGATCGTGAAAGACCAGCTGAAGATCGCGGGCGACCCGCTGCGCCCGCGCCTCGACGTCGACGCTTACGTGCAAGCTCAGGGGCTCGGCAACGCCCGCGTGCCGCCCGCGTTCGAGCAGTTCGGGCGCTTCGACGCCGTGAGCGCGCACGTCGGTCTCACCTTCGAGATGCCATTGACCGACGCGCGGCGCTCGGCGCAGATCCAGGCCGCGCAGCTGTCCGCCCACGTCGCGGAGCGGCAAATCGCCGCCAATGAGCTGCAGATTCGCAGCAGCGTCGCGTCGGCGATCGCGCTGCGGCGCGCCGCGCGCGAAAAGCTCGAGCTGTCGAGTCAGACCGAGAAAGTGGCGGGACAGCAGGCGGCGGCGGAGCGCGCGCGTTTCGTGGCCGGCGGCTCGATCGCGATCACGGTGCAGCAGGCGGAAGACTCCTATCGCCAGGCTCAGCTGCGCGTGCAGCGCGCGCGCGTCGATTTGATGCTGGCGGATTTATCGCTGGCGCAGCTCCGCGGTCAGCTGCTGGCGCGCTATGCCGACGCCGTCGAGCGGCTGCCCGCGTCCGAGCGCATCGACTTGACGAACGGCGCGGCCGGCAATTTCTAGTCAGCCGCGCGTGTCGACGTGACGTCGATGTAATCCGAAGTGAGAGCGCCGCTTCGTCTCGGTGCCAGGCGGAGCCGGGCGGGCTCTTAAGCGCTGGCGGGAGCTGGCCGCTTCATGAGCGGAGACCGTCGAGCCGCGTTGTTCGGCGGGGCGGCTCATGTCACGATTGTCTGTTGTTCCGATGAGCACTCCGTCACCGCGTCGGTTTCCTAGACTCGTCGAGACCGTGGGCGAAGAGGCGCTGGCCGACTCCGACGCGAGCGCGACGGAGCAGCAACCGGAGCCTAGCCCGTACCTGGCGGGGGAGGTGGTCGGAGACCGCTATCGCTTGGTGCGCGAGATCGGCCGCGGCGGCATGGGCGTGGTGTGGGTCGCGCATTCGCTGGTGCTCGGCGTCGACGTGGCGCTCAAGCTGATTCGCGCCAGCGCCGCCAGCTCGGCGCTGTCGTCGCGCATGGCGCGCGAGGCACACGCCGCGGCTCGTCTCGGTCATCCGGCGCTGGTTCGGGTGTTCGATTTCGGCTGGACCCGGCACGGCGACCCTTACCTGGTGATGGAGCTCGTGCAGGGCGAGACCCTCGCCGCCATGCTCAAGCGCGAAGCGCGCGTCCCGGCGATTCGCGCCGTGCAGACGCTGCTGCCGATCGTCGACGGCCTGCGCATGGCCCACGACAAGGGCATCGTTCACCGCGACATCAAGCCGGACAACGTGTTCTTGGCGGCGGATGCGCTGGGCCGGCGCCAGCCGAAGCTGCTCGACTTCGGCATCGCCAAGGTCGACAAACAGGTCGACGGTCGCCTGACGCAGGTCGGCGCGGTGCTGGGTAGCCCCGACTACATGTCGCCCGAGCAAGCCCTCGGCCTCGACGACATCGACGAACGCACCGACATCTGGTCGCTGTGCGTCGTGCTGTACGAGGTGGTCACGGGCACGGTTCCGTTTCAGAAGCCGAACTACAACGCGTTGATGCACGCGGTCATCAACGAGGATCCGACGCCGTCGGTCGAGCGCGGCGCCGGTGACAAATCGCTCTGGCAAATCATCCAGCGCGGCTTGCGCAAGCAGCGCGAGGATCGCTTCCAGAGCGCGACCGAGCTGGGGGAGGCGATGGCGCTCTGGCTCTACGAGCACGGCATCAAGGAGGATCTGTCCGGCAACTCGATCCGCGCCGTTTGGCTCGACGCCGCGTTCGCGAGCGAGGTCCGCGACGGCCATTCGGCGCGGCCGGCCAGTCTGGATTCGAGCTCTGGGCCGCGTCAGCATCTGTCGCGCTCACCGACACTGCGCGCGTCGCCGACGACGGGCGCCGGCACGCTGCCGACGCTCCCTCCGCGCGGCTCGAATCGCAAGCGGCTCGCCGCTTACGTGATCGCCCCCGCCCTGCTGCTGGCGCTGCTGGGGCTGGCGGCGCTGCTCGTCGTGCCCAGACCTCCCGCGTCGCCGACGCTCGCCGCGCCAGCGCCAGCGCCGGCGGTGGCCGAGCTCGCCGCGCCGCTGGCGGTGGAGGCAGCACCGCTCGCAGCGGTGGAGACGGCGCCCGAGGTCTCGCCCGCACCCAGGCCGTCGAGCTCGGCTGCGCCGAAACCGCGGGCACGTCCCGCCGTGGCGCGCAAGAAGGGGCACGACTTTGGCTTCTAGGCTCGCCGTTCGCACTGCCATGCTCGCGCTCGGCTTGACGCTCGGTCTGCCCGCTGCCGCTCGCGCCGAAGAGGCGGACGCCGGTATCCGGATGGCCGCCCGTGAGCTGGCCGTGTCCGGCGCCGAAGCCTACGACAGGCAAGACTACGCTACTGCCCTCGATCGCTTTCAGCGCGCCGAATCGCTCTACGAGGCGCCGTCGATCGCGGTGATGGTCGCGCGCTGCCTGTTGCGGGTGGGGCGAGTCGTAGAAGCGGTGGATAAATACGAGGAGACGCTGCGCACGCCGCTCGACGCGGCGGCTCCGGAAGCCTTCCAGCGCGCGGTGGCCGACGCCAAGGCGGAGGTGGAAGGCGCGCGAGCTCGCGTGGCGCGCCTCGAGCTGCGGTTACCGGCGGATGTTCCGTCCGGCGCGGAGGTGCGGCTGGACGGTCGACCGTTGCCGCCGGCGTTGCTCGGCGTCGAGATGCCGGTCAATCCGGGCGCGCATAGCGTGCTCGCGCAAGCGCGCGGCTATCTGCCTGCCACCTACGAACTGTCGCTCGCCGAGGGCACGCATCAATCGTTGGACCTCGCGTTCGCGCCGGCGGCTGCCGCTTCCGGCTCGCCGGCGCCGGCGCCGAGCCAGGACGAAAGGCGCGCGGGCTCACCGACTTTGGCGATCGCCCTGCTCAGCGGCGGCGGCATCGCTCTGGCGGCTGGCACCGTGACCGGCATCGCCGCCCTCAGCTACAAATCGACGCTCGACGACAACTGCACCCCGGGCTGTCCGTCGAGCATGAGCTCGAACCTCGACGCGTTCCGGCTCGACCGCACCCTGTCGTACGTGGGCTTCGGAGTCGGGCTCGCCGCGCTCGGCGCGGGCACGTACCTGCTGCTCCACCGGAGCGCTGCCGGTACCGAGATGGGCGCCGTCGTGCTGCCCGGCGGCGCCGCCCTGAGAGGGCGCTTCTGATGCTGAAACGCGCGCGTTTGCTCGGCGTCGGCAGCCTGCTGGTCGCGAGCCTGAGCGGTTGCCCGATGACGGACGACTTCTACATCGATACGAAGCCGTCCGACTCCGGCGCGGGCGACCCACCGAGCACCAGCGGCGGCGCGGACGCCGGCGCGGGCGGCAACGGTGGCGGAAAGAGCGAGCCTGGTAAGCTGGGCATGGCGGGCGCGATGCCGATGCCCAAGCCCGGCCCCGGCGGCGGGTCGGCCGGCGCCGGCCTTTGCTCGCCGAGCACCGAGCGCTGCAACGGCCACGACGACAACTGCAACGACGTCGTGGACGAGCAGGCCTGCAATAGCAAGGCGAACGGCACCGTCGGTTGTGCCGGGTTCGTGATCGCGAGTCGCCCCGATCACGGCTACATGCTGTGTCCGACCACGCCCAAGACGTACGCTGATGCTCAAAAATCCTGTGAACAGCAGAGCATGCGCCTGGCCTGGCTCGAGACCAGAGCCGAAAACGACGAGGTGGCGGCCAAGGTCCACGCCCTCACCAACGACGAGGTAGCGTTTGGCGCCAACGACATCGCCGACGAGGGCCAGTGGGTGTGGGATGGCGTGGGCGGCTTTCGCTTTTGGCGCGGTGACGAAAGCGGAGCTGTCGTCGACGATGCGTTCGCGGCTTGGGCGTCCGGCACGCCGAACGACGACAACGGCGGCGAAGATTGTGCGGTGATGAACCCTGCCAACGGCGTTTGGGGCGACCGCGCTTGCAGCATCCAATACGCCTACCTCTGCGAAGAACCCGAGTAGCGGTCGCGACCTCGCTCAGCGCCAGCGCGCGCCGTCGGTCCGCTCGTCGTCGAACGCGGGCTGGCGCATGACCTGATGAATCGTCGAGACGAGCAGGTCGATTTCGTACGGCTTTTGGAGGAAGGCCCGGGCCCCGCGCTCACGCACCACGCGCTCACGTTGAGGATCGGCGTGCCCGGACGCGAACATGATGCGCGCGTCGGGGAAGTGGCGCAGTAGCTCGAGCTGCGTGGCCTCGCCGCTCATTCCAGGCATGTCGAGGTCGAGGATGACTAGATCGTGATTGCCAGCTCGGTACAGCTCGAGCGCTTCGGCGCCGCCTGCCGCTTCCGTGACCTGAAACCCGTGCTGGCGCAGCAGGCGGCCGAAGCTACGCCGCAGCAGCTGCTCGTCGTCGACGAGCAGCAGGCTGACCGGGCGATCACCCTGGTATGGCAGCTCGGTCGGAAAGCGCTCGCCGGTCGTGGCGAAAGCCTTCACGTCGACGGCCGGGAAGTAGCATCGAAAGGTGCTGCCTTCGCTATGCGCCGAATCGAGCGTGATCCGGCCGCCGTGCAGCTTCACCAGATCGCGGACGGTCGACAGCCCAATGCCGAAACCGGCGCCCTCGCGCTTGGTGGTGAAGAACGGCTCGAAGATCCGGTCGCGGGTCTCGGCGTCGATTCCCGTGCCGGTGTCACTGACCTCCAGCACGGCGCAGGGCCGGTCCGTACCGAGGCCGATTTCGGCGCGCGGCGTCATGAGCTTCACGGCGACGCGCAGGTACCCGCCCTCGGGCATGGCGTCGCGCGCGTTGAGGCACAGGTTGAGCAACACTTGCTGCAGCTCCGAATGATTGCCGTGCACGACGACGTCCGGCTCGACCGCGGTCTCGACCTGGATGCTGTGATCGATGGTATGGCGCAAGATCCGAGCGACCTCGATCACGAGCTCGCCCAAGTCGACCGGCTCTCGCACCGAGCGTTTACCGCGTACGATCCGCAAAATACCGCGTGTGAGCTCCGCCCCTTGGCTCGTAGCCAGGCTCAGGTCCCGCAGGCACTCGCGGACGCGCGGGTCGCCGAGCTCGGTATGGCCGCCCAGCTGTTGGAGGAAGGCGGTGCCGGCGTGCAGCGCGGCCAGAACGTTGTTCAAATCGTGGGCGATGCCGGCGCCCAGCCGCCCGACCGTCTCGAGGCGCTGCCGCTGCACCACCTGATCTTCGATCACGTCGAAGCTCGCCAGGGTCAGCACCACGCGCGGTCCCAAACGGATCTTGTCGCCGAGCTTGACGAGGGCATGCTCGAGGCGGGTGCCGTTCAGAAAAGTGCCGTTCTTGCTGCTCAGATCCTCGAGCTCGAACAGTCCCAGGTTGCCGCGGCGGATCCGCGCGTGAACGCGCGAAACCCCCGGATCGTCGATCATGACCGTCGCCTCCGGGGAGCGGCCGATGGTGGACGGGCCGTCGAGCTTGAACTCCTGCCCGGTTGCGGGGCCCTCGACCACGATCAGACGAACGGCGCCCGGAGCTCCTTGAGGCTGATCGAAGGTGCGGCGCGCGGTGTCGTTCATCGTTGTCGTTGGCGTGCCGAGCGGGGCGACGGCCACACGTGCTCATCTCAACCATGACACAGAAGTCAGGTCTTGCAGCTCGAGCGACCTAAGTCTGTGTGGAATTGTCCGAGCAGACGAAACTGGCACGGCGACTGCAGGTTTCTATCTCAGGAGTGATGATGGCGACGTTGGGTCGGGTGCTGCTGTGGACGGTGGTGCTGATTGCGCCGGGCGGCTTCCTGCTCGTGCCGGTGCTCGCGGCGACCTCGCTCGGTCCGCGGGGTCACGGAGCGCACACCTGGCGCGAGCGGGCGGCGAGCCTGCGCCGTGAGGTCCAGCGAGGTCTAGCTGTCGTGCAGCGCTACTTCACGAAGGCGTGAAGCGCCGTCATCGATCGATTCAAGCACGTCGCCCGTGCCTCGAATCGGCATCCGCAGCCGGCAACGCGTCCCGATATGAGAAGCCCTCGCTCGATGCGGTGCGCCGCTGTCGTGCTCGCGCTTTCGGTTAGGTGAGCTTCGCGGGCGTGTTCTTTGGTCTGCGCCGCCGCCCGCGCCGCTAGTGCACGAAGTCGTAGTACTCGACGCCGAGATCTTGGAACGACGCGCCATATTGCTTGCCGACGCGCGCGATCGCGAACTCACCCTTGGGCGTGTAGGTGAGCGAGGGCACGTCCGTACCGTCGTGGAGGGCCTCGTACTGTTCGCGCGTCAACGTAACGCCTCCCTCCAGGCTGCGTAGGAACCCGATACGGCTCGCCGCCGCTTCGAAGCCAGGGCGGACGTACAACGGTAGCGCTTCGGCAGCGTCACCGCTCCCGTAGCCGACGGCGACCATCGGCGCGTCCGCCAGCGCCAGCTTTTGGCGTGAAGCTTCTTCGAAGCCGGCGGCGATCCACGCCGGGAGGGCGGCGCTATACAGGTTGCCCAGATCTTTGACGGCCTCCGACCCGAGCCCCATCTTCTCGTCCAGCAGCTGCCGGAAGCTCTTCTGCTTGCGCAGCAAACCGGCGACGGCGCTGGTCGCGGCGTAGGGGTCGGCGACGGCGTCGTCTTTGAGCAGCTCTCCGTAGAGGTCGGGAGTCGACGTCGTTTCGGTGAGCACCGCCTCGAACGACGCGCCCGCCTCCTGACAGAGGGCCCGCAGCTCCTCATGGTGGTGGTCGCCGCGCGCCAGACCGCGCACGTAGAGGAACGACATCGCCTGCACCGGCATCAGGTGATAGGGGCGGTGAAAGAACAGGCCGCGCACGCTGCCGTAGTACGAGCCGGCCGAAACCTGCAGCTGGTTCAGCATGCGCTCGACGGCGTGCACCGTCTCGTCGAGGTAAGAGAAGGTCGAATACTTCCCGCTGAACACCGGGAAGTCGCTGAGGCGTTGGGTCTTTGGGGCGTAGCCCTCGGTGAAGTGTCGCGCGAACGGCTTGCGGAAATCCGGGCCGCGGTAGTCGGACGCGCTGCCGGCGTGCGCGAGATCGACCTCGAACAGCTTGGGCGAGCGTTCGACCAGCATCGCGACAGCGCCGGCGCCTTGGGTCTGCTCGCCGGTGCTCCCGCGTTCGTACTCCGCGACGTCGGCGCTGACCACGATCGCCAGCCGATCGGCGCCGTCACTCGAGACGTAGCGCAGGGCGCTCTTTAGTGCGTAGACCCCGCCCAGGCACGCATGCTTGAACTCCGGCACCTCGAGGTACCGGGACAGGCGCGGCAAGCCCAACGACTCGAGCGCGCGATCGACCATGCCCCGGACGATGACGGCGCCAGCGGCGTTGTCGGTGCTCGACTCGGTGCCGAGCCCGAGGAAGCCGACGCGCGTCGGGTCGACGTCGTTCTGACGGATCAGCCGCAGCACCGCGTTGGCGGCCATCGTGTAAACGTTCTCGTGACGCCCGCACACGCGGAAGCTACGGCCCACCACCGCCGAGATCTTTTCCCAGCTGTTGTCGGTCCAGCTGCACCAGTCTTTCAGATCGACGCGGAACGGAGGGACGTAGAGGCTCATGGCGCTGACGCCGGGGAGGTCACGGGAGCTCATCAGGACCGTCTCCTATCATTCACCAGCCGGCGCGCAAACCGCCGATCGGCCTGGTTACACCTGTGAATTTGCGGCACGCACCGCTGGTGTCGCCGCGCCACACCGCGGGAGCGGCGGCGAGGCGGGGGCGCGTAGGCTCGCCGAAACCCCCGGCGCTCGCCGTTCACGTGCGTGGTACGCAGCTTGCTGATGGGAAGGTGTGCAGCGCATCGAGCGTTCTGCAGCACGGAGGAAGCGACGTATGGAGAGTCGGTAGGTTTTCGGGGGAGTTTCTCCAGCTAGGAGGGTGACGAGAGGTCGCGGCCACTCGCGGCAGCGCTGCGAGCGGGCGAGGGGACGGATTCGGGGGTGCGGGCGAGCGCGTGGCGAGCGCTCGTGTGTAACAAAGCGGCGCGCCTCACGGGAGGTGGTGAGGCGCGCCGCTAGCCATTGTCACAGGGTTTCCGCCGAGATGATCGTGGTGGTCGTGTGCCTGGATTGCGGCGGCAGGCGGATGCCGTGCGGGCTCGCGTTCGCGGCCTCGACGCAGACCATCGTCGCCCAGGCGTCGTCGGGAAAATCAGACAGGCGCTTGGCTTTGTCGACCCAGGGGTTCCACACCACCGTCGTCCGCGACGCCGTCTTGTCGACGATCAACCGGCAGTTGCGCGTCGGGTCGCCGACGGTGACGCGCGCGGTGCTGTCGTAGACGCGATCGGTTTCGCTCGCGAAGCGGAGCGGCGCCTCCGGCTGGAGGTCGCCGCGAGCACCGGTGACCTTGTCGTCGTAGCGCGCGCCCGCCAGACCGCCGAGCTCGATCTGCCGAACGTCGGACACCCCCAAGTAGCTGTGGAGCGCGACCTCGTAGTCGAACGCTGCGTCGCCGACGTTCTCGACCTCGAACGCGACGCTCAGCGCGCGCCCGACGCTCAGCCGCAGTCGCGCCTTCCACGCGTGCGGGAACAGCGCGAGCGTTTCGGGGCTGCTCGAAAGCGACAGCTCGCAGTGCACGTTGTCACCGCGCTCTTCGGAGCCCTCGAAACGAAACTCGCTCGTCCGCGCGAAGCCGTGGGCGGGGAACGAGGGCTCGGTCGGGTGCGCTCCGAACCACGGAAAGCAGATCGGGATCCCGCCGCGGATCGCCTTGCCGGCGCCGTACACGGCCTGGTCGCTCAGCCAGAGCAGCTCCCCATGCTCCCTGGTTCGAAATGACGCGACGTGCGCCCCGTGCAAATACACGAGTGCCTCGCTGCCACAAGCCTTCAAACGCACGGCGTTCAAACCGTGAGCTTCGATTTGTTCGGTGTGACGAGCATCGCCCGACGGGTTCTGCATGACGGTGTTCCAGGCGTATGGTGGATTTTCGGAGAGCCAGGCTATTGTGCATCAGGCATTTGATGCAGGTCCTCGATTTTTTTAGCCTGGAGCGATCTCTTCAAGACCGGTTCGTCGAGGCTGCCAGTGGGTCGGTGCCGCCGACTCCTCTGGCGTTCAAGGCGGCTCGACCGGGCGCGGGAGTCCTGGCTTGGTGGGCGGTATGCCTGATCGTCACCGTCAGCGTCATCGCGCTGTTGGGTTTGGGGCTCGGCTCACTCGACAGCTCGTTCGCGCTCCTCGGCGTAGGGTGGGCGGTCCTGATCGCGGCGCTCGTGGCGCTCGCCGTGTTCGCGGCGCTGCGCGCGCTGTCGCTCGATCATGCGCGCGATAGCCTGCCGTACCGGGCCGGGGCGTATGTCTTTCCGATCGGCGTCGTCGACGCTCAGACGGAAGTGGTGCGGATCCATCGCTTCCCCGAGCTGCAAGACGTGTCGCGCCGCGACAAGCGAGTAACGCTGGTGTTCGAAGGCGCGCGCTTCCAGTTCGAGACGGCCGATCCCGAGCTGGCAGAGCAGCTGCTGCAGACCGTCGAGCAGAATCGGCAGCGCGTTTCGGGGGCGTCCGGGCCGCCCAGTAGCCGCGAGCTGGCGGCGCTCGATCCGCTCGCCAACACCGGTTTCAAGAGCCCGTTCACGCCTACCGAGCCGCTGCGCAAAAGCTCGCCGCGCTGGCTGCGCTTCGGCTGGCTCGAGGCGATCTTGGCGGGCGCGCTGCTCGGACCCTTGGCCTGGAAGGGCCGCAATCTCCTGAGTGAGGAGCGGCTCTACACCGCCGCGCGTGGCCTCGGCACCACCGCCGCCTTCCGACAGTACCTGGCCCACGGCGGCACGCGCGCCGACGTCACGGGCGTGCTGCTGCCGCAAGCCGAGCTACAGGAGGCGATCGCCAAGAAATCGGTGCGCGCCCTCGAAGAGTTCATGGCCAAGGATCAGCACCCCCAGATCCAGGCCCAAGCCCAGGTAGCGCTGAAGCAAGCGCTGCTCGTCGAGCTGAACGACGTCGCGGCCAAGAATTCGCTCACCGCGCTGCAGGCGTTCGAGCGTGAGCAGCCGCATCACGAGCTGATCCAGAAAGAAATCGATCTGAAGCGGGCCGAGCTGTACCAAAAGGTGGTCCGCTCCTTCACGGCGGTGGCCCAACCGGCGACGCCAGGGCTCGTCGGCTTCTTCGGTCGCTTGCTGTTTTACGCCCAGAAGCACGGACCAGAGGTGCGCATCGCGTTTCGGCGCCGGCTCCCCGACTTGAAGGACGCCGAGACGGCGCTGGGTAAAAGCGCCTACTTCATGGGGCCGGAGCAGCTGCCATCGCGTTACTTCCGCGCCGAAGACTGGGAGCCGCGCGAGGTGGCGATTGGCCGAGAAATCGAGGCGCGGCTGAACCGCGAGTTTCCTCCTGACATCCTGCACTTCTCGCTCGTGCCCGCCCTCGCCGATGACGGCACCGACACTCCCAAGGTCGAGCAACCGACGCTCGTGATCACCCACACCAGCCAAATGTCCGGCGCCTTCATGAGCAAGAAGCCGCGCGGTGCGTTCGTGGGCATCGGCTTTACGGTGCGCTCGGTCTTCGTCATTCCTGGCGACGACCAGACCCAGACCCTCAAGTTCTCGGCCTGGCTGCGGCCCGACTTGGAGAAGTGGGAAGAGCCGGGCACGACCGCCAAGGACATTTACGAACGAATGGCCAGCGACGGCCTCGGCCGCTACGCCAAGAAGCAGCTGGCCGCGTTCTTCAAGGTGCCCTGAGGGGCGCGGCCCAAGGCCGACCGCGCGTGTCGCTCGCTGCGCTCGGGCGCGACTAAACCGCGCGGCGTCGGATCGGGTTGGCGGCGGTGGCGATACGCTCCTTCGGCTTCGTGAAACGGCTGGCGGCGCGGGCGGTGGCCTTCTTGGCCGCCTCGACCGCTTCCGGATCGGCTTCGGCGGCAGCGTCGGCGGCCGCCTTTTCGGCTTCGGCCTTGGCGGTTTGGGCGGCAAGCTCGGCCGCTTCCTTCGCGTCGTCGGTCGCCTCGTGACACTTCTTGTACTTCTTGCCCGAGCCACAGTGGCAGGGGTCGTTGCGTCCGAGCTTCATGGCTCGAGCCTAGCACGATGCCCAAGCGCCCACGCCCCGGGCGGCTAGCGAGGGCGGCTTCGAGGACGCTTGGGCTTCGTGGCCGCGGGCCGAGACGCCGACGATGGCGCCGGCACCGGCGCTGGCGCGGCCGACTCCGTTTCGCGGAGGGCGAGACGGCGGGCGGTCACCGCTGCCGCTTCAACCAACGGCGTCAGGCTTTCGTGAACCGGCGCGTCGCCGTTCCAGCTGCCGGGCGCCCCGAGCTGGCGGAGGACGGCGGCGTGGGCGGGCGGCGGCTCGAAAGAGAACGACAACGTCGGTAGGGGGGCGGGCGCTGCCGTGTAGCTTTCGGAGGTGAGCCTCTCGAGCACGACGCCCCGCGGTTTGTCGGCGCCGCCGCCGCCGGGCTCGGCCGACACGGCGCCGAGCGCGCTGCGTATCGCTCCGAGGACTTGGTCTCGCCCGCGTCCGCGCAGCTCGAACAGTAGGAATGGATCGCGGTCGAGCGCCTCGTCGAGCACGTAGTGAACGGCGGCCACGTGTTTGCACGGATCGCGCCAGTCGGGGCAATCGCAGCTGGTCTCGAGGTCGGCGCGCCGTCTGGGGAAGCCTTGATGCCTTGCCTGGGCGGCGGCTTCTTGGGCGCGTAGGCCGGGAAGGGCTCGCGGTAGCGGGGGCGGCTCATGATGCCTCCCGCTCTTCACCCTCGACCACGAGCGCGCTTCTCGACAGCGAGAAGAGCTCACGCAGCTCGCTCGGACGCATCGGCAGCGGCGAGCAATGGATCACCGAGCTTGCGATCAGCTCGTCGAGGGCGAGGGAAGCCGCGCCTTTGACCGCGCCTGCCACCTTGCTCGATTTTCGGCCGTTCCCGCCGACGCGCAAGCGCAGCTGCCGCCGGCGTTGACCGCCGCGGGTGGGCTCGCCGGGCACCATCACTCCGAAGCCGGCTTCGCCGAGCAGGGCCGCGCCTTCGCCGAGGAAGGTCCAGGCCAGCTGCGGGTCGAGCGCGAGGGACTCGGGCTTTCCGCTTTGCAAGGCGAGCTGCAACGGCGCAAACAGACGGGCGGCGCGGCCGAGCGCCTCGAGCAGCGACTCGATCGGCTCGCGGTAAGCTCGCGCCAGCTTTTGGACCTGCTTGCTCTTGCCGCTCCAGATGTCGGCCGCGCTCACGAGCAAGCTCGGATCGTCGGGCGCCTGCAGCAAGAAGCGCACCGTGAACTGCTCACGGCTACCTTCGGGGAGCTCGAGTCGAAAGCAGAGCCGCAGCCGATCGCGCGCGCCGAGCGCCGGCTCGCTCCAGCGCGCCAGATCGGCGACGACGCCGCGCTCGGCGAAGCCCTAGCGCAGGCGACGCTGTGTCGTCGCCCTACAGAAACAGCGCCTCCGGATCCGGCAAGAAGACGAGCGGCATTGCTGAACGGTCGCCACGACGCGCGCTCGTCTGCCCTGAGCGCTCCCAGCTCGACGCCATGGCTCTCTCCCGCCTGCGCAGCCAGTCCAAGCATCACCCGTTTGGGTGGACTGCGGCGATTTTGCTCACGGGCTCACCGTCAGGGGATGTAAGGGAATGTGTGAGTTTTTCTAGCTCGTCGAGCGATATCGCGGCCAGGCTCGGGACCCTAAAGTGACACCTAAACTGTCGTCTCTCCTCAAGATTTCAGAAAGCGACAACCCGGCGGCCGCCATGCGCCCGACCGCTCAAATCGAGGTGGCGGAGCTCATCGTTTCGTGTCTGCGCGAAGCTGGCGTCGAGTACGTGTTCGGCGTTCCCGGCGGCGCGGTCGAGCCGATCTACAACGCGCTGGCGCGCAGCTCACGTCAAGGCGGACCGCGACCGGTCGTCGCTCGTCACGAAGCCGGCGCCGCCTACATGGCGGACGGCTACGCGCGCGAGACGGGCCGGCTCGGTGTGTGCGTCACGACCTCGGGACCGGGCGCCACCAACCTCCTGACCGGAATCGCCTGCGCGCGGGGCAGCAGCGTGCCCCTGTTGGCGTTGACGGGTCAGTCGGCCCTACCTTCCTTCGGCCGCAACGCGCTGCAAGACTCGTCGTGCGCCGGCGTGGATATCGTCGGTATCTTCGCCCACTGCACGCGCTATAGCTCGCTCGTTTCCCACGTCGACCAAGCCGAAACCAAGGTCATCAGTGCGATTTTGCACGCGCTCCGCAAGCCGTACGGTCCTACCCATCTCTCGTTTCCGGTGGACATCTTGCGTAGCTTGGTTCTACCGAAGGGCAGCGGTAGCGAGCTCTCGGCGCTGCTCCGCGACAAGCCGTGCTTGATTGACGAGCGCACGGTGGACGCGCTCGAGGCCGAGCTGGTCGCGGCTTCGCGCATCGTGTTCTTCATCGGTGATGGCGCGGCGGAAGCGGTGGACTCGATCATGACCCTGGTCGAGCTGACCGGCGCGCTATTCGTCACGACGCCGGACGCCAAGGGCCTGATCAACCCGGAACATCACGCGTACCGCGGCGTATTCGGCTTCGGCGGCCACGCCAGCGCCGACCAAGCCCTGGCCGAACAGCCCGATCTGGTCGTCGCGTTCGGGACCGGGTTCAGTGAGCTGGCCAGCAATGGCTGGTCGAAGAACCTGCTCAATCAACGCCTGGTTCACGTCGACGAGTCGGAAGACAACCTGATCCGGTCACCGCTGGCGAAGCTGCACGTCCACGGGCGCATGCGTGCGATCTGCGACCGGCTGATCGCGGCGTGGCCGCCGCGCAGCGGGCAGGTGAGCCGCCGGGGCTCATCGCTCCCCGACGCCGTCCGCGTCTCGCCGGTGAGCTTGCAGGCTCAGGAGAGCTACGACTCCGACGCCACGCCGATCAAGCCGCAGCGGTTGATGAAAGAGCTGTCGACGCGCTTTCCGCCGACCACGCGCTTCTTGGCCGACACCGGCAACAGCATGATCTGGGCCGCGCACTACCTGCAACCCGGCAACCGCCGCGGCACCGGTCCTCGGGGGCGCCCGCGTCGCCTCGATGACGAGCGGCGCTCCGGCACCGCCAGCTGGCTGCGCATGACCTTGGAATTTGCGCCGATGGGCTGGGCGATCGGCGCCGCGGTCGGCATCGCGCGCGGCAACTCACGCTGTCCGGTCGTGTGCATCACCGGCGACGGCTCGTACCTGATGAGCGGACAAGAGATCACGACCGCCGTCGAAGAGGAGCTGCCCGTCGTTTTCGTGATCCTCAACGATCACGCCTACGGCATGGTGATGCACGGCCAGCGCCTCGCGGGAGCCGAGCCGATCGCCTACGAGCTGTTGCACGTGGATTTCCGGAAAATGGCCGAGTCGATGGGCGTACCGGGGCACGTGATCGAGTCGCCGGCAGACTTCGACGAGCTCGATTTCGCCGCCATGCTCGCGCGCAAGGGACCGACCCTGATCGACGTGCGCATCGACCGTAGCGAGGTACCCCCGATGATCTTGCGACTGAAGACGCTGGGCAGCCTGTCGGCCTGAACCCGCGCGAGGATCGCCATGGACGTGACCGCCTACATGCAGAGCCACATCTGGCTCGAAGAGCCAGAGCCGAACAACGCCTTTGCTTGCCGAGCCGCGTTCTGTCACGGCTACGACGTGTACGGCGAGATGCTCGGCAACGCGGGCTGGGTGGACATGCTGTACCTGCTCTTCAGGGGCGAAGCCCCGTCGCGATCACGAGCCGCCGCGCTGGAAATCCTCGCCGTCGCGCTCGCCAATCCGGGGCCGCGCGACGCGTCCGTTCACGCCGCGATGTGCGCTGGTGTCGGTGGCTCGCCCGCCGCAGCCGCCCTCACGGCTGCGCTGTCGGTCGGCGCGGGTGGGGTGGGCGGCGCCCGCGAGGTCTTTCTGGCGATGCAGGCGTGGGCCGACTGCGGCACGGCTCTCGAGCGCTGGCAGGCGCGCTTTCACGAGCCTGCGCCATCGCGGGCGGAGCCGCTCGGGATTTGGCCCGCCGCCGATCATCCGGCAGGGTTCGATCCGCTCGGGGTGGAGACGACGACACCCGTCAAGCAGCTGCTCGCTCGCCTCGCGGACCTGAACGCCGACTCTCGCTGCGCGTGGCTGCAGGCGAACCTAGCCGCGGTGGAGCAGGCGTCGGGTCATCCGCTGTCGTTGGTCGGGGTGGCGGCGGCGGCGTTCGCCGATCTGGGAATGCTCCCCGATGAGGGCGAGATGCTCTTCTTGTTGCTGCGCTTGCCGGGGGCGGCTGCCCACGCGCTCGAGCAGCGCTCGTCGGGTCACAAGCGCTTTCCGTTTTATGAGATCGAGCTCGAAACCGCGCCCGCGGAGGGTCGCAATGAGTAGCCGCCGCGGCGGCCCGGACCTCTTGCGCCAGAACGTGGGTCGGATCAAATCGAGGATGGGCGCTTGCTTCATCGGCAGCCACGTGATGTTCCGCGGCAAAGATCTGCACGCGGAGCTCGGTGAAGCCTCGTGGCTCGAGCTCTACTTGTTCGGCATCACGGGGCGTCGCTTTTCGAAGCCGCAGCTGCGCCTGCTCGAAGCAATCTGGTCGTACACCAGCTATCCGGACCCGCGCATTTGGAACAACCGCGTCGCGGCGTTGGCCGGTTCGGCGCGCAGCACCGGCAACTTGGCCGTCTCCGCCGCGCTCGCCGTCTCGGAGGCAACCATCTATGGTCGTGGTATCGACATTCGCGCCAGCGACTTCTTGATCCGCACCCGGGCCGAGCTCGAGGCGGGGGGGGAGCTCGGCCCTTGGGTGCGGCGAGAGCTGTCGGAGCGCCGCAGCCTGGCCGGCTACGGTCGCCCGATCTCGAACCGTACAGACGAGCGGCTGGAGCCGATCTTGAGCCTGGCACGCTCACTCGACCTGGCCGACGGCCCGTACGTGCAGCTCGCCCATGCCATCGAGCGATTTTTGCTGGATAGCCGGCTCCGAATGCGCATGAACTACGGCGCCATCATCGCGGGCCTCACGGCTGACATGGGCCTGTCGGCGCGCGAGCACTACCTCTACCTGCACCCAGCGTTTCTCGCGGGCATGCTACCCTGCTACATCGAAGCTGCCGAGCGGCCTGCGGGCACGCTGTTGCCCCTACCGTGCGAGGGCGTCGCCTACCACGGGACGCCCAAGCGCCGCTGGCAGAGACCCCCTGAGACCGGCGGCGCGTAGCCAGCGGCCAAACAGCCGAGCAGAGCTGGGTTTTCGGCGGAACGCACAGCCCGTCGCGTTCCCACCCCGCTCGGTGATAGGTTTCCGCACCATGGCGCAGTTCGCCGGGAATCGCTTGCTCGCCTTTGCCAGGGAGCTGCAGCGCGCGAGCACGTTCCAGGACTTGCTCGAGATCACGAGACACGAAGCCACCACGTCGGCAGGTTACCCGCACGTCTGGTTGTTCATTTCGGACAACGAGGAGGTGCAGGAGATGCGGTTGATCGACTACGCCGGTAGCCAGCGTGACCTGGCCTGGGACGTCGCGCCGCTGCTGAAGGTCGACGGGGACCCGCTGATGGAGCAAATCGTCCGCAGCGACGAGCCGGTCGTGGTGGAGGATGCTCGCGTCGATCCTCGAACCAACAAGGAGCTGGTCGAAGCACTCGGGAATCGAACCATCATCAATATTCCCCTGCGCCTCCTGGACAAGCCGTTCGGAGCGTTCGGCCTGGGCACGTTCGGCGATGAAGAGGGGTGCCGGCCACCCACCCCCGAGCAGCTCGATCATTTGGTCGGCATGGCGAGCCAGCTATCGGTAGCCGCCAGCCGCATCCGATATTTGGACGCGAGCCGGCGCGCCACCCAGCAGCGAATCGAGCTCGAACGGCGTGTGCTCGAGCGTCAGAAGCTCGAGAGCCTCGGCTTGCTGGCTGGCGGCATTGCGCACGATTTCAACAATCTCCTCACCGTCATCTTGGCCGGCACGGCGCTGGCTCGGTTGGGCTTGGCGCCGACTCAAAATGCTCACGCTGAGCTCGACGCGGTGGTGGGCGCCGCCGAGCGCGCGCGCGATCTCACCCGCCAGTTGCTGGCGATGAGCCACACCCAGACGCTGGAGCTGCGTCCGATCGATCTGAACGACCGGCTCAGGCAGCTGCTCGGGCTGCTGCAGCGCGTGCTGTCGGAGGCGATCACGCTCGAGCTGATCGAGGGCGTGCGCTTGCCGCTGGTCGAGGGCGACGCTTCGCAGCTCGACCAGGTATTCATGAACCTGTGCATCAACGCGCGGGAGGCCATGCCGCGCGGCGGTAAGATCACGATCGAAACCGAGCAGGTGCTGCTCAACGCCGACTTCGTCGCCTCGCATCCGTGGGCGACCTCCGGTCGCTACGTGATGGTAACCGTCACCGACACCGGCACCGGGATGCCGCGTGAGGTACTGGAGCGCATCTTCGAGCCGTTCTTCACGACCAAGAAAGAGCGGGGCGGCACCGGCCTCGGGCTCGCCGTAGCCTACGGCGTCGTGCGTCAACACCGCGGCTTGCTGCATTGTTACAGCGAGCCTGGCGTCGGGACCGCGTTCAAGATCTACCTGCCGATCTACGTGCGCGCTGTCGCCGACATCAGCACCAAGCTCGAGGGCACCGCGCCGCGCGGCTACGAGAAAGTGCTGATCGGTGAAGACGACCCCGCCGTGCGCACCGCGACCGTTCGAGTGCTCGAGTCGGCGGGTTATTCGGTAGTGGCGGTGGAAAACGGCGCCGAAGCGTGCCAGGCCGCCGCGCGGAGCCCGTTCGACCTCGTGCTGCTCGACGTCATCATGCCGGAGATGAGCTGCCGCGACGCGCTCCGCGGAATCAGGGCCGAGCTGCCGCGCGCGCGCTACATCCTCTCGAGCGGTTACACCGCCGACGTCAACGTCGGGGAGCTGCTGAAAGACGGCACGGTGCTGCTCGAAAAGCCTTATGACCCGGCCCAACTGCTGCGGCTGGTGCGCAAAGTGCTCGACTCCCCATCGCCCGTTCAGGCGTAGCTCCATAAACGTTCACGCCGGCTGCAGCGAGCGGACAATTCGCCGACGAGCTCACCGAAGCGCGCGCGTCTATGGCAGTCTGTGCCGGATGACCAGCCGTCTCTTCCGGCGTTCGTTCGTGCTTTGGTGCGCCGCCGGTCTGACGATCTGGAGCTGTGCCTCGAGCCCCGGATCAGGAACCAGCGAGCAGGGTCGAGGCGGGAGCTCCAGCGGCAACGGCGGCGCCGCGGCAGGCGTGGGCGGTGGTGGTGCTGGTGGCGTCAGTGGGGGGGCGGCTGGCTCGCGGAGCGTCCAGGGTGGTGCGGGGCAGAGCACGGGCGGCCAGAGCGGCAGCGCCGCTGGTGGCGACCTCGCGAGCGGTGGGACCGTCCCCGGCGCTGGCGGTGAGCCAGAGGGCGGAACGGACGGCAGCGGCGAGGGCGGAGCGGCGCCAGGCGGAGCGGGACAAGGCGAAGCCGGGGAAGGCGGAGCCGGAGGCAGCTCCGACGCGATCTTCGAGGGACGTTGTGGAGAGGGCTGGGCGGCGGGGACCACCGCGGGCAAGCCGCCGCTGGGAGGAAACGTCACCCCCGAGGTCGATAAGGCCGGCAACTGGAGCTTTTCGTTCGGGCGATATCGTCTGGTGGTGGCCGGCAAGCGCGGCGCGCGCGTCATCGAGCTCTCGATCGACGGCATCAATTTGCTCGAGCCGACCGGTGGCTCCACGTTTTGGCCGAGCCCACAACAGGCTTACACCTGGCCACCGCCGCCAGAGATCGACTCCTCCGCCTACGTCGCGCACGCCGACGCGGCGTCGTTGACGCTGACGAGCGCCGTCGCCAAGAGCCTCGGTTTGAGTGTCGAGAAGCGCTTCTGGGTCAACGCGTCGAGCGGCATCGTCAGCATCGAGTACCAGCTGGTCAACGAAGGCAGCAAGAGCGCATCGTGGGCACCGTGGGAGGTGACTCGCGTGCGCGCGGGAGGCTACACATTTGCGCCGCGAGGTCCTGGTAGCCGCACCATCAATCAAGACTCGTTCCAGCACCCGCTGCCGCTCAGCTTGATGCCGCCCGCCCCCGCCCCCGGCGGCATCGAGTGGTTGGATTATCCGGGCCTTACTCTGACGCTCGACAACTACATCGCTGAGTTCGATGGTGCCGAGGGCTGGCTGGCGCACGCCAACCGCTTGGGCAAAAAGCCAATCCCGCTGCTGTTCGTGAAGAGCTTCGCCGACGCCGCTGACGACAGCTTGCCCACCAATCAAGCGGAAATTCAGCTGTGGACGAGCGGCACCGCCGACCCGAAGCTGATCGAGGTCGAGCAGCAAGGCGCGCTCCGGTCGCTCGCGCCCGGCGCGTCGCTCACTTGGACCGTGCGCTGGTCGGCGTGCGAGCTGCCAAGTAGCGTCGAGCTAGCCGCAGGCAGCTCCGAGCTGGCGGAGCTGGCGCGCGCACACGCCGTCCAACCCTAACCGAGCTGAATCGCCGCTGTGCGGCTCCGCGACAGGCGTCGCGCCGCGAGCGTGGCTCGTCGTTTGCAGTGCGCTGCAACGAGCGGCTCGTGAGGCGTGCTCACGAGCCTGTGCCTACGCGGAGGGAGATTCCATGTCTCGTCAGCTCGAAGGTAGATTCTGGCGTTCGTTGGGTGCGCCATCTTGGGTGGTCTTGCTCGCGAGCGGGTGCAGCCCGAGCACTTCGACAACGTCGGCAGAGCCGGTCGGGACGTGGCAGGGTGCGCTGACCGCGACATTCCGCAGCGGCGCCTCCGGGTATGCGACGGTCGACGACGTTTACATTTCGAGTCACTACGGGGGAAATGGCGTCACCGTCGCCAACGACAATCAGATCTACGCGTGGACGAAGACCGGGGCCGATCCTTACGAGGCGGAAGCGCTCGTTCGCTTCAACGGCTTGTCGCTGCCGACCAATTCCCACGTCACCTCCGCCACGCTCACGCTGACGTTCGAGAACTGGTACACGGGCTTCACGCTGCGCGGCTACTACCTGAAAAGCGCGTGGAACGCGGCCGCGGGCGGCCCGCTCGGCTGGTTGAGCCGCGATGCCGGCGTCGGCTGGAATACGCCGGGAGCGAAAGGCCAGGGAACCGACGTGATCTCCGGCCTTTCGTTCTCGAACGCGGACTGGAGCGGCAACGGCGAAGAGGTGAAGACGTTCGAGCTCGATCCCGGCGTCGTGCAGGGCTGGATCGACGCGCCGGCTTCGAACCAGGGCGTCGTTTTGGTGAACAACGAGGCGAGCGACAAGTACCTTCGCATCTACACCTCGGAGGATCCCGTCGTCGCGAGGCGCCCGCTCTTGACCGTCGACTACACGACCGGAGGATCTTGTGCGACGGCGACGACGGGGGAATGGTTCAACACGCCGATCGCGTCGCAAGCGGCCACCTTCACCGCCGAGCTCGACGCGCGTCCGAGCACGGCCAATCAAGATGCCGTCATCGGGCTCGCGCTCGGCGCCCCCCATGAGTATGCGGGCATCGCCGTCGCGGCGCGCTTCGCGCCGACCGGCGTGATCGACGCGCGCAACGGCAGCGCGTACGACGCCGTCAGCTCGATCCCGTATATGGCCGATACGACGTATCATTTCCGCCTCGTCGTCGACGTCCCGGCGCACAGCTATTCCGCTTACGTGAGAGTCGGCGCGGGCGTCGAGCAGACGCTCGCCACGAGCTACGCGTTTCGCACCGAACAGGCTGCGGTCTCGAGTCTGAATGACTGGGTCGTGTCCACCGAATCGGCGGGTGCGAGCACCGAGGTCTGCAACTTCGGCGTCACGCCTGGCGGGGGAGGAGGTGACGGAAGCGGAGGCAGCGGCGGAAGCGGAAGCGGAGGCAGCGGCGGAAGCGGAAGCGGAGGCAGCGGCGGAAGCGGAAGCGGAGGCAGCGGCGGAAGCGGAAGCGGAGGCAGCGGCGCGCACCCACGGATTTGGCTCGACGCGACCACCCTCAGCAACGTGCGCCAGCGCGCCACCGCGCCCGGAGACCCGCAATGGAACGCGCTCGAGCTGGTCTGTGATTCCTACCTCCCCGGTACCGTTACTTCCAGCGAAGGCCAGTGCACGTCGCCGAACGTGTGCGGCGGTTACAAGGGTGAGGACTACATCAACCCCCTGATGAGCGAGGCGCTCTGCTATCAGATTGGCGTCGCCACCGGCGAGACGAACGCGCTAGCGTGGGGCAACAAGGGCGTCGCGATCCTGATCGCGATGGCTCAGCACACCGCCTACGACGACGGCGAAGCCATTCGCAACTACGGCATCGGCGAGGCGCTCGGCTACGACTGGCTCTATCCACTGCTGACGCCGGCGCTCAAGTCGACGCTGCACGACCGCATCAACGGTCGCATCGAGGAATACGAATCCAACAGCTGGTCCCGGCTTCACCCCCACGGCAACTACTATGCGGGGTATTACGCCGCGAAGGCTTACGCGGCCCTCGCTACCGAAGCTTCCGACACGAACTCGGACAACCCGAGCGCCCCCGCGCACTGGACGAGCTTTCTCGATCTGCAGCGCGGCGGCCCGAGCACGATCGGCTCGCACACAGGAGTCGCCGCCTACTACACCAGCTACATGAACGGCAACGTCTGGTCGGAAGGCTGGCAGTACGGCGGCAACGGAGCTCGAAACATGAGCTTGCCCGCGCTAGCGGCGAAGACGGCCAAGAACGTCGATTTGATCGCGGATCCGACCGCGCCCTATCGATACCCGCTCGAGAACGCGCTGCCGCTGATGCACGCGACCTGGCCGTCGCGCGACTACATGGATGATCGTGACACGGTGCGCGGGGTGTCGACCGGGAGCTGTCCGACCATCATCGGCAACGCCAAGCCCAGTCCCTTCGCGCTCGCGGTGACTCATACCATGCTCACGCGCTGGAACGATCCTCTAGCGCCCGCCTTCCACAGCTGGGCGAAGGCGGTCCGGTCGCTCGTGGGCACGGCGCCCGCCTGGGCCGAGCTCGTGTTCTGGAACGACGCCGCGCCAGACGCCGACTTCAACCTGCAGCCCCGAGCCTACTCGGCCGCCAACTACGCCGCCATGCGCTCCGACTGGGGCACTGGCGCCACCTGGGGCTCACTGCGTGCTTCGGGCTACGTCGACAATCCCGACGCCGCCGAGCAATACCCGGACGCGGGCGCGCTCGCGATCGTCCGCGGTAGGACGCCCTTCCTCGTCAACCCGGCGTTCTTGCACCGCTGCTACGGCAGCACCGACGCGAGCTGGGACCAACCGATGCACGACGAGTACATCGGTGGCCCCTCGGAGATGTTCAACACGTTCTACAATGGGCCTGCCAACGGCACCGCCGGCCAATATTACGGCGCCGCCATCGCCGTCGATAAGAGCTCGCCACCCCTGACCCGGATCAGCGCGTTCGAGGACGGGAACGGCTACGTCTTCCTGCGCGCCGTCGATCTGGAGGATACGTACCGGCCCGGCTCCAACATCACGTCTTGGGGTCGAGACGTGGTTTACCTCCGTAGCCCGGGCGTGTTCGTCGTCTACGACAGCACGCAGGTCGCAAACACCGCCGGCGATCAGCACATGAATTGGCACTTCCCGCCTCTGCCCAAGCCGGTGGCGGCGTCGGGCGGAGCGCGTCGCTACGACGTGCAGGACGACATCGGCGGATTCAAGGGTGCGATCACGACCGTGCTGCCCGCGAACGCCACGATCGGCGAGCCTGAGAGCGTGTTCGGGGCGAGCAAGCTGTATCGCCTCGAGGTGCGGCCGGCGACGCCAGCGCCGACGATGCGCTGGCTCACGGTGCTCGACCCCGCCACCAGCACGCAGAACGTGCTGCCCGCGTCGCTCATCAGCTCTTCGACGAACCTCCACGGCGTGCTCTTGACGTCGAGCAGCGGCAACGAGGCGGTGCTGTTCGGCGATGCAGCCGGGCAAATCCTGACGCCGCCGATCTCGTTCTCCGTCACGGCGGCCGCAACGACGGTGGTCGTGACCGATCTCGCTGCCAGTACGAGCTACACGATCGGCGTCAGCACCAGCGGCGGTAACCACACCGTCACGATTCAGCCCGGCCCCGGCATTTCGACGTCGGCGAAGGGCGTCCTGTACTTCGACCTCAGCGTCGCGGGCGGCGTCACCGCGGGTAGCTAAAGCATTGCTGCGCGTCGTCCCGCTCGGAGAGCTTCTCGGTGCTGGCGGCGGCCGGACGTACGTAGCTTCGTCCGCCACGTGAGCGCCGGAGCGTACCGGCGCTCGATCGGGTGACGAGGCACACGAAGCCGCGGCGAGCCGTCAACGCTCGGCTCGCCGCTCGCCGCTCACGGGCATTCGCCCTCGGCTTTGACAGACACGCCGGCGGCGGCCGCGCTGCACGCGTTGCCGTAGGTCGCGCCGTCGCAGCCGCAAACTGGATCCAGCTCCTTCGTGCAGTCTTCTGGGATCGACTGACAGGTGCCGGTTCCGTCCGCAAAGCCGCACGCCATTTCGGGCGGGAAATTGCAGTATTCGCCCTCCGCGCACGGCGTGCCGATCAAGCCGCCGCACGTCTTGCCCTCGGGCTCGCAATCGCCGTCATGCAAGACGGAAACGCCGGCGAGGGCAGCCGTGCACGCGTTCGTGTACGTGACCCCGTCGCAGCCACACACCGGTGCGAGCTCGAGCGTGCACGCTTCCGGCAGCGCCCGACAGACGCCGGCTTGGTCGCCCGATCCGCAGCGGGTCGCGACAGGAAAGTCGCAGAATTGCCCCTCATTGCACGTGAGCCCAGCGAGCCCGCCGCACATTTCCGGTTGTGACTCGCACGGGCCCTCCGCGGCGACTGACGCGCTGGCGGCAGCGGCCTCACAAGCGTTGCCGTAGGTCTTCCCATCGCAACCGCAAACCGGGTCGAAGATCTGAGGGCAAAGCTTCGGCGGCGCCTTGCACACGCCCGTTTGGTCGGCGGCGCCACAATGCACCTCGACGGGGAAGTCGCAGTATTCGCTGCCTTGACACTGCAGCCCGGTCAAACCGCCGCAGGGATCCGGCGCCTCGCAGCCTTTGGGCGCGACTGAAAATGGCGCCAGAACCAAGATCGGAAGCAGCCAGCGCCAAGTCTGCGGGCGCGGGCTCGTGGTGCGCGAAGATGTTCGACGGTTCGACATGAGCGTTTCCTCCTTGGATTATCGACGCGCGGCGGCGCGGTTACACCGCTGTCCTGCGACGCGGCACCGTCACGCGAGAGCGAGCCTGCAAGGCCCAAGCCTGACCGTGGCAGGATCGAGACCTCATCCGAGCACTTCGGATGCTCTCGAAGAGACGAGCGCACCGGACGCGAGCGCTCGTGCTGTCTGTCGCATCGTCCAACGTCGTTCCGCGCGGCGGCGCCGGGCCAAAGCTCGATGTCAGCGACGCACGCCGCAAAAAGCGACCCAGTTGCACGCCGCTACGAAGGGGGCCGTCCGCGCCATCGTCATACCAGGTAGCTGCGCCGTCGAGGATTGGTTCATGTAGATGCAGCCATCCGTGATGATAGCGAGTAGATTGCGGCAATAGAAGGCGGCGGGGCAGGTGGCGTCACGGGCCGCGTTGGGGCTCCGCCGCCGGCGTCACCGCGTCCCGGACGCCTTCGATGGCGCGTTTGATCGAGCGGAGGTTGGTGTTGCCGGCCAACACGAAGAGGGCCGAGAAGCTCTGCGTCTTGACGACGCTCCAATCGCTGGGCGCTGCGTAGACGTTCGGGGCCAGCATCTCGCCCCAGCCGTAGCCCAGTTGGGTGCCGAAGAGCAGCTCACCTCCCGTACCGTACGAGCCGAGCCCGATTGACAGACCGGCGCGATGCGAGCGAGCCGGCAACAGGTTGCCGAGCGAGGGCACCGCCTTGGCCTCCAGCTTCGGCACCGCGCTCAAATTCGTGAAGATGCCGGCGAGAACGCTCAAGCGTGGCGTAATGAAATACTCGCCGCCAACCGCGCCATTCAACGTCGGTTGGGTTCGAAGCGAATCCGTTGCCTCGTTCGCGCTCGAGCTCAACGTCCCGTCGGTCAAAGACAAGGCTTCGGTCTGCAACGTGGTGCCCACGGCGCGCGACTGACCAAAGTCGAAGGAAGCGTCGGCTTCGACCGTCCACCTATCGTTCTTGGTTCCCACGCCGGCGGACACCCGGATCGGCGGCTTCGCTCGATAGCTGCCGGAGCCAGTCACCAGGATCGACTGATGGGCGTCGGTGGCGTTGAACGTCCGCTGTAGCGACGCCGCGTACGAGCCGAGCACGTGGAGCGCCGGCAGTTGAACGCTGGCTCCGAAAGTCAGCGCCCGAAGCTCGTAGGTGGCGCCGACGATCCCGACCAGATCGAGCGAGCTGCCGTTACCCGCCATGCCGAGCGCCGACTCGACCGCGCCACCATCGGCAGCGGCCGTCAGGCTCGAAGCGTCTTGAATGAACGACATGCTGGTGTAGGCGCCTTGAAGCGATGCCCCGAGCGCGAGGCGGCGATTGATCTGAGCGCTGTAAGTTGGGCCTACCTGCGCGCGCGTCCACTTGCGAGCGATCGAAATCGCCTGCGTCGTCGCGCCCCCGGGTGTTTGCCCGCGCGCAAACAGCGCCGGCGCGATGGTGTCGTCCGACTCGACGTTTGCGAGACACAGCGCCAGCTTCTGTCGCCCACCGCGCCATGGCGCCGGATCTTCTTTCGCGCCGTTCCCGCTCCCGTTCAGCGCCGAAAAGGCGATGAACAGACAAATCGTGTCTGGCAGCGCCGTGATTCGCCGCGACCAAACCGTGTCGTCGTCGAGCTGGACGCGCGCGAAGCGCGGATCGACGCCTGCCGGTCGGTGAAAGCGGCGGAAGCGATTTGCCTGAATCGACAAGAAATTCACGCTAAAGGCGATGCTGCGATCATCGATGCCCACGATCGTTGCCGGGTTGATGAAGGGGGCGGCGCCGTCGCGACCGAGGGCTACGCCCGTATTGCCCATCAACGCACTCCTGCCGCCGAGCGGCGACGCGCGCTCGCTGGCCTGGGCCCTCGCGACGCCCGCCGCACTCAACACCAAAGCCAAGCAACGAACACACATCGAGAGGGACCGCACCATCACGTCGTACACCGCTTCCGCGCCCAGAACGGAGTGGCGAAACGGCCCGCCCAACATCGACACGAATCGAAACTGACACGCGGCTTTTGGAGGCGGGCCTGCTCGGCGCCCGAGGCCGCTACTCGGCGATGGAAATGACGGCTTTTCGAGCCAAGGTTTCGTTCAGCGTGACCCAAAGCTCCTGGGCACCAGCGCGATAGGAGACGAAGGCTCCCGAGTCGGCGTCGCCCGTATTCACGGTGCGCGCCTCGCCGTCCACCGTGATGGTCGGCTCGTTCGCCGCCACGACGCCGCGCAAAACGAAGAGGGGCTTGTCCACGGGCTTGCCCGCGGCGGGCGCGAAGGTGAATGCTACGGAGTCTGACTCGGCGTCCAAGTAGTAAGCGGCGTAGCTGTCGTTGTAGCCGTTGAGCAGCGGCTTCTCCGAGCGCGCGCCGGGGCCGGTCGCGGCGGACGTGGCAAGCTTGCCTTGCGTGACCTGCGTGATGGTGGCGGTCGCGAGCGCTTCCACGGAAGCTTTGGCGAGGGCAACGTCGCCTTCCTGGTCGCAGGCGGCGCCTCGATGACGGCACTTGGGGCCTAGCACGATGAAAGTCGCGTAGGAGCGATCGCCGCGGCCGTCGGCTTGCGCAGAGTAGTCGAACAGGTCGAAGCTCGAAGCGCCGAGCCAGCCGTAGGGCGAGCCCCATGCGATGAGCTTCGTCCCGGTGCCCTCCGCGATCGGCTTGGCGCCGCCCGCGTCCCAGTCGTAGTTCATGAGCTGGTAGGGCCAACCGTTGATGCACGGCATCGAGTAGACCCGCGCGTCACCAAAAGCCGCGCAGTTGCCCTTGTCGAGGTACGCGGCCGCTGACGTGGCGCCGCGCGCTCGACCGACCACGTAGTCCCCGTAGCCTAGCGATTTGTCGCCCGGCACCGTCTGCACGATGCCCATCTCGGCGTTGACCCCCTTGGTCCAAGCCTGGCTGTAGTTGACGCTGTTGGGTGCGTCGTAGATCCAGGGTGAGGCGAGCGAGAGCTCTTGGTCGGTGGTCGTGAATGCCAGCTCCGCGTCGCCCCACGACACTCCGCCGATCACGTCTCCCCCGGCCTTGCTGCCTGCTCCGTCGAAGTTGAGCGAGCCGTAAGGTCCCCGCACGTCCATCCGGTAGGCGTCGAAGTCGAC
>Ga0164241_10000854_pt1 | contig 44461 bp, 34 predicted proteins | sample OricomyardsoilBY_FD_108780 | JGI IMG/M metagenome (GOLD analysis project Ga0164241, IMG submission 108780) | Backyard soil microbial communities from Emeryville, California, USA - Original compost - Back yard soil (BY) | ecosystem: Environmental > Terrestrial > Soil > Unclassified | place: USA... | reverse complement strand
TGACGCGCTACGGCGTGGTCGCCATCAGCGACGTCGACCCGCGCCGCCTGAAGCGATGCCTGCGCGACAAGGGCTCGCAGCACGGCGCCATCGGCACCGAAGACCAGGCCACGCTGGTCGACCGCGCCAAGGCCGCCCCGGACATGGAAGGGCTCGACCTGGTTTCGCGCGTGACGCCCAAGCAAGCCTACGAGTTCAGCGAGGCCCGGCGCGCGGAGTGGCAGAGCGAGATGCGCGATGGGCACGCGTCTCCCGGCCCGGCCCACGAGTACCGCGTGGTGGCCGTGGATTACGGCGCGAAACGCAACATCTTTCGCTGCCTGACCGACGCCGGCTGCAAGGTCACGGCCGTGCCGGCCGGCACCAGCGCCGCCGACATCTTGGCGCTCAATCCCGACGGCGTCTTCTTGTCCAGCGGCCCCGGCGATCCCGCGGCTCTGCCGGTCGCGGTCAAGACCATCCAAGACCTGCTGGGCAAGAAGCCGATCTTCGGCATCTGCCTGGGTCACCAGCTGCTGGCGCGCGCGCTCGGCGCGAACACGTTCAAGCTCAAGTTCGGTCACCGCGGCTTGAACCAACCGGTGAAAGATTTGACGACCGGACGCGTCGAAATCACGACGCAAAATCACGGTTTCGTCGTCGACATCAAGTCGCTCGAAGGCGTCGCCCAGTCCACGCACCTGCACCTGAACGACGGCACGAGTGAGGGCCTGGAAGCCAAGGGCCTCAAAGCCTTCAGCGTGCAGTACCACCCCGAGGCCGCGGCCGGACCGCACGACGCCCTCTACTTGTTCGATCGCTTTCGGCGCCTGATGGACGCTCGATGAGCAAGCGGACGATCCACTTCGTCAGCCTCGGGTGCCCAAAGAACCGCGTGGACAGCGAGGTCATGCTGGGCGTGGCCGAGCGCGCCGGCTACGACCACGTGTCCGACCCCGAGGACGCGAACGTCATCGTCGTCAATACGTGTGGTTTCATCGACGCGGCCAAGCAAGAGTCCATCGACACCATTTTGACGCTGTCCGCCCACAAAAGCGGCAACTGCGAGCGCTTGGTGGTCTCGGGCTGCCTCAGCCAACGCTACCCCGAAGAGCTGGCGCGCGACCTGCCCGAGGTCGATCATTTCCTGGGCTCCAGCGACATGCTCAAGCTGGAGACGGTGCTGAAGGGCAACGCCGACCGCGTCCTGGTCGGCAACCCCGCCGACTGGGTGGTGAGCGCGACCGATCCGCGGCGTATCTCGACCAGGGGCCGCAGCGCCTACGTCAAGATCGCCGAAGGCTGCAATCGCACCTGCGCCTTTTGCGTGATCCCGGAGCTTCGCGGAAAACAGCGTTCCCGCCAGCCCGACGACATCGTGCGCGAGGTCGAAGAGCTGGCCTCGCGCGGCATCTTGGAGGTCAACCTGGTGTCGCAGGACACCATCGCTTACGGGCGCGACTTGGAGCAGCGCTCCAGCCTGGCCGCGCTGATCCAGCGCATCGCCGACGTGCCGGGCCTGCGCTGGGTGCGCCTGTTCTACCTCTACCCCGAAAAGATGGACGACGAGCTGATCGAGCTCATCGCCAGCCATCCCAAGATCGTGAGGTACGTGGACATGCCGCTGCAGCACGCCGCCGAGGGCATGCTGCGCCGGATGCGGCGCGGCCACGGCGGCAAGCGCCTGTACGAGCTGGTCGAGCGGCTGCGCTCACGCATCCCGAGCTTGGTGTTTCGCACCGCGTTCATCGTCGGCCACCCGGGCGAGACCGAAGAAGAGTACGAAGAGCTGCTCACCTTCATCCGCTTCGCGGAGTTCGATCGCGTCGGCGTTTTCCAGTACTCGGACGAGCCCAGCGCCCGCGCCTTTCAGCTCGACGCGAAGGTGCCGCCCAACGTCGCGGCGGCTCGCGCCAAGAAGCTGATGAGCCTGCAGCGCAAGATCAGCAAGAAGAAGCTGAAGGGCTTCGTCGGGCGCGAGCTCGAGGTGCTGGTCGAAGGGCCCAGCGAAGAGAACGAGCTGGTGATGGTCGGCCGCCACGCGGGCCAAGCTCCGGACATCGACGGCGTCGTGTACCTGTCGGGCGGCCCAACCGGGATCGAAGCGCGGCCCGGCGAGCTGCGCAGCGTGCGCATCGAGAGCGTGACCGACTACGATTTGCTCGGCGAGCTCACGAGCGAGGATGCCATCTCGCTGCCCAAGCCGAAGAAGCAGCCGCGCGAAGTCTCGCAGCTCTCGCACCGCTCGAGCGACGGCCGCCGAGTCTTGCGCACGGTGTAGCCGCGGCGCGCGGCCACTACTGTGCGGGGACGGTCACGCGCACGCTCTGCGACTCTTCGCTGCCCACGACGTACCAGAGCTCGATGAAGTCGTTGGCTTCCGCCTTGATGGTGAAGTCGTAACGCGAGTCGTCGCCCGTGACCTGACCGGCGATCAAATCATTGTCGTGATTCCAAGCGATGACCTCGGCCTCGGGCGCGGCGAAGCCCTGCAGGCGAACGAAGCCGCCTTCATCGGGCGCCGAGACGTCGGGGCGGCTCGGAGGTGGGAGCGGGAGCGTGGGCGAGAGGCAGCTCAGCAGACAAAGGCCGGCCCCAACCAAAAGCAGCCGGCGCAGCACGCGGACCATCGCCAGCTGGCTTTAGCACACAGCGTGCCCTGCTGCGTTGCCGGCCGAGCCCGCGCAATGAGGGCATAAGCACATGTAATCGCTTATTTATTTCGACAATTTGCCAGGACTACCGGAGTTGCCCCTGCAACTAGGTTGATTGAGACCGCCAACTTAGTTGCGGCCCTCGCGACCGGCACACCCCCAATTACTGGGCCGCTTTGCTGGGACTTGCTAGCGCCAGCCAGGACCAATCGATGGCCACGTCATGGCAGCGCGAGCGCTTTCGACCACTGCTGCGGCCGTGGCCCCTGCTGTGCGTCGCGTTCCTGTACGTGCACTGGAATGACGGGGCTCCCCGCGCCGCGCGAGCCGAGCTCGACGGCGCCAAGGCGCTCAGCATCGCGCTCGAGGCCCGGGGGCTGAGGGCGGAGCCGGCGGACGTCCACTTCATTCCCAAGTCACCCTACCCCTGGGATCTCAACATCGATCGCGGGCGAGCGGTCGTGCGGGCCCACCGCGACGACGATCCTTCGGACATCTTCGTGGTCGAGACGCGCGTGGCGCCGAGCGGCACGCTGCTCGAGATCGACGCCATCTACAACTTGAGCGACAGCTCGGCCGCCGACGAGCAGAACCTGGTCGTCAGCGACATGCGGGCGGCGTGGGCCATCGGCACGAACGACACCGTCGCCTCCGTGCAGTTCGCCGACTTCCGGGGCGAGCCGCCGCCGCAAGGCGCAGGCTGGAACCGCGCTCGGCGCTGGCAGAACTCGCTCACCAACCTACAAGAGACCGGCGACCTCGCGGGCGTGGGCCGGAGGGCGTTCAAGCTCGAGCCGGCGGCGTACAAGGTCGTGCTGGGCTTTGCGCGCGGCACGCTGCTCATCGACGCGGACTCGCACAAGATTAGCATCGCCGATCAGGGCAAGCCGCTCGTCGGCGAACGCTACGTCAAAGAGGTCACGCCGCCCAAGGCGCGCCCCGGCAACTTCGTCACTTGGGCCGTCGATCGCGTGCGCGCGCTGCCGTGGTTCGGGGACGAGCGCATGCAGTGGCTCAAAGCCGTGGCGTTCGGTGGCCGCGATCAGCTCGAGCAAATCGTCAGCAGCGTGACGGGCGACGACGGCTCCGAGACCGTGAAAGAAGAGCTCGGCGACTTGTTCGCCACCGGCAGCGTGGCGCAGACCAACCCGGAGACGGGCTGGCCGCCGCCGCCCATGGAGCCCATGCTCGACCCGCCCATTCCCGGCGAGGGCAAGTGGGGCTCGCTCGAGAAAGATCCGTTCGTTGCGCGTAACCCGGGCGCGCCCTGCCCGTTCGTCTTCTCGTTCATTCGAACGGATCGCAAGCGGATGTACTCGCAGGTGTTCGTGACCTTGTGGGATCCGCGGCAGGTGGAGCTCCACGCCATGAGCGGCACGGTCGAGCCGATCAGCGCCACCGGCGAGACCGGGCCCGGTCAGGTGCCGCGCGATCCGCAGGTGCTGAAGCGCTTCGTCGGCGGCTTCAACGGCGGCTTTCAGGCGATTCACGGCGAATTTGGCATGATGGCGGAGCGCACGCTGTACCTGCCGCCCAAGCCCTACGCGGCCACGGTGGCCGAGCTGGACGACGGCTCCACCGCTTTCGGCACCTGGCCCGAGACGGCAGACGTGCCGACGAACATCGTTTCGTTCCGTCAAAACATGACGGCGCTGGTCGAGAACGGCGACCTCAACCCGTGGAAGCGCCACTGGTGGGGGGGCTTGCCGCCCGGCTGGACCGAAGAGAGCCGCACCGTGCGCAGCGGCTTGTGCATGACCAAGGAAGGATTCGTCGGCTACTTCTACGGTGGAGGCGTCGACCCGGACGTGCTGGGCCTGGCGATGCAGCGCGCCCACTGCAGCTACGGCATCCACCTCGACATGAACCCGGGCCACACCGGGCTCGAGTTCTACCGCGCCGGGCCCAAGGGCACGCTCCCCAACCTCAACCGCAAGCTCGAAGACATCTGGGAAGCGCGCGGCGCGGTGCCCGGCCTGAAAGGCTGGGAGTTCATGTCGCGTCGGATGATGAAGTTCATGGCCCTGATGAACTTTCCTCGATACGTGAACGTCGAGCAGCGAGATTTTTTCTACCTCACGCTGCGTGAGATTCTACCTGGGGAGCCTCTCACGCCCCACGTCTTGCCGGCTGAAGAGGGCGAAGGGGCGTGGCGCGTGGAAGGTCTGCCGCAGCACGGCTGGCCTTACGCGGTGGCGACCACGAACCTCCGCCCAGACAGCAAAGAGCCCGAGTTTCGGATCGGCCTCATCAAGATCGACGGCAAGCTCGTGCGCGTCGAGCAACCCGGAGATTTGGAGCCGCAGGTCGTCGTCGAGCTGCGCGGGCAGAGCGAAGCCCAGCCTGGGCAGGTCACGCTGTTTCACACCGACAACGTCGGCTTTCACGTCGCCTACCAAGCGAGTCTCAAGGGCGCGCTGCGTGTCACCTCGGGCTACCCTGCCGACGCGGCTAGCGCGAAGGACGCGCAGGCGGCCCTGGGCATCGACCCGAGCGGCGCGCTCCTGTATGCGCGCGTCGCTGGCGGTCAACACCCCACCGGCGACGGCGAGCGGTTGGCCAAGCTGCTGACGGAGTTGGGTTGTCAGACGTTGCTGTTCTTGCCGCGCCCGCTCGCCACGCTATTCGGCAACGCCGGAGAGGCGTCGAACGCGCCGGGGTTGGGCGTGAAGCTGGTGCGCGCGCCCGGCCCCGGAGCGCGCCGTCTCTTCCCCGATACCCCGATCGTGAAACCGACCAAGTGGGCACCGCTCCAGCAGAAGCGAGTTCGCTACAAAGGCGGGTGACCCGAACCTACGTTGGCCTACTTCGACACACCCAAAAATGGCCCGATCTGGGGGGCCGCGGCGTCCAAATTCCAGCAATACTTCTCGCCAACGCAAAGTCCGAGAGGTATCTTTACGCGACGAAATTTCCCGGTGGGCCCGCACAAAGTCTAAATTCGGACCACGGGCCGCCGCGTTTCGCTGCATAAAACCAGCGAAACGCCACCCCCGGGGTTTCCAAGACCAGCCGCCAGCGCAGGGTCAGAGTAAAAAAGCAGAGAGAGCAGTATCGATGAGCGACAAGGCGAGTTCGGATCTCGACGTGTTTGATGGGCTGGCGGCGAAAAAGTCTCGACCGAGTGGGGCCGCGCCGGCGCCCCTGCCCACCACCCGCGGTCCCGTTCCGCCCCCATCGCCCCCGTCGGCCACGCGGCAAAAGACGCTCCTCGGCCTGCCTGCGCCGACGAAGCCGGGGGCCCCTCCACCCCCGCCCTCGCCCAGCAAGCCTCCCGCTCCGCCGCCGCCCCGCAGCAGCATGCCCCCGGCGCCGCCGCTGAAGACGCAGCCTGGCGGTTTTCCGCCGCCCCCGCCGCCGCCCAGCCTGGCCGGCGCGTCCAAGCCGCCGCCCATTCCGGGCCTCTCGGTGCCGCCCCCGCCTCCGCCGCCCCCGCCGCTGGCGGCGCCCCGGGGCAAAGAAGACGACGACACGACGCCCGCCCCGCTGATGAAGGCGCCGGCGCCGGCGTCTGCCCCGCCCGCTCCCGACAAGCCGCCGGCCGCGGCGGCCAAGCCCGGCGTCGACATCGATTGGGACGACGAAGACGAAGCAACGCAGGTCTTCGACAAAGGCGTCGAAGACACCGCTCGTGCGCTGCTGCACAGCGCGCCGCCACCGCCACCGGCCGCAGGCGCGCCGCCACCGGCTGCAGGCGCGCCGCCGCCGGCCTCGCGAGCCGCCAACCTGGTGGGGCGCCCGCTCAGCGTGCCGCCGCCGTCGGTGCCGCGCGCGCCGCTTCCGCCTCCGCCAAAAACGCAGTCGTTGCCGGCGCCGCCCAACTTCGAGCCCGTCGCTCACGCTCACCTGCCCTCGCCCTCCATCACCCTCCCGCAACAGCGCAATAGCCGCGGTGGCCTGTGGATGGTGATCGCGGCCGTCGTGGTGATCGGCGCGGGCGCCGCAGCCTACGCGTTGATGCCCAAGAAGGGCTCGCTCGTGGTCTCGGTCTCGGGCCCCGGCGGCAAAGCGATCGACGGCGTGCAAGTGTACGTCGACGGCTCGCAGCGCTGCGACGCTTCTCCATGCCAAGTGACGGACCTGCCGCGCGGCGTTCACTTCGTGAAGGTCGCGGCCGCGGGCTACACCACCACCGCGCCCAAAGCCGTGAAGATCAACGCCGGCGAAGAGAGCGCCGAGAACGTGGAGCTGGCGCGCAGCAGCGAAGGCAGCGGCCTGAAGGTGATCGCCGAAGGCGCCGGCCTCAAGCTGTCGGTCGACGGCAAAGATTACGGCCCGCTCCCACAAGAGATCAAAGACCTCTCGCCCGGTGAGCACACCGTCAAAATCGACGGCGGCGAGCGCTACGAATCGCTCGAGAAGAAGGTCAACGTCGGGGCCGACAAGCTGACGACGCTGGAGCCCAAGCTCAAGGTCAAGAAGGGCCTGGCCACCATCAAGGCCGGCAGCAACGCCGACGGCGCCAAGGTGCTGTTGGTGAGCGGCAGCGAGCGGCGCCCGGTGCCTTCACTCCCGCTGCGCGTCGACATCACCTCGGACAAGCCGTACAGCATCGTCGCGACCAAGAAGGGCTTCGGCGAGTTCAGGCAAGACATCGAGTTCGAAGACGGCCAGGCCGAGCGCACGTTCGTGGTGGAGCTAGGCGGCTCGAGCAGCGCTGCCGAAGCGATGCCCGAGAAGGAAGACAAATCCGACGCGCCGTCCGCCCCGCGCCACACGCCCACGGCGCCCGCCGCTCCGGCAACGCCCAAGCCGGTGGCGGAAAAGCCTGCGGCCGCTTCGGGCAAGGGCACGCTCAACATCAACTCCATCCCCGCTTCGAACGCCATCTTGGACGGCAAGCCCCTCGGGGCAACGCCCAAGGTCGGGTTGAGTGTGACACCGGGACCGCACACCGTGATCTTCGTCCACCCCGAGCACGGCCGCAAAGCCAAGTCGGTAGTGGTCGAAGCGGGCAAGACGGCGTCGGCGGTCGTTCGCTTCCCCTGACTGTCGTTCGCTTTGCCGTAGTTGCGCTATGCTGAAGGTCCATGGGCCTTCGGCAGCTGGCGGCGGGGCGTAAAACTCGCGGCGTTTCTCGCGGTTTTACGCTGGTCGAGCTGCTCACGGTGGTGGCCATCACCGGCGTGCTGGCCACCATCGGCACCATGCTGGTGCGCCAACGCTTCAAAGAAGCCAAGACGACCGAGGCCACGACGCTCATGCAAGCGCTGCGCGGCGCTCAAGAGTCGCGCCGGGCCGAAACCGGAACCTACCAAAACTGTTCCGCCGCCGGCACCGGCACCCTCTGGTACCCGGCCTCGCCCGACGGGCGTTACCGAGCCTGGAAGAACAGCTCTCACGGCGATTGGGACAACTGGAAGCAACTCGATGTCTCGCGCCCAGAAGGCACGCAGTTCGGCTTCCTCGTGAACGCCGGGAGCCCCGCCCAAACGCCGACCGCGCCCCAGACGGCGAGCAAGCCGACCTGGCCCACGGGGCTCGCCGACCCTTGGTACGTGATTCAAGCCGCCGGCGACCGCGACAAGGACACCAAGCTTTCGCTGATGGTCGCGGCCAGCTTCAACGGCGAGCTGTACATCGAAAACGACGGCGAGTAGGCGGGCGTCGCCGAGCAGGCGGCATGGTGGGCCCAAGTGCGCGCATCTCCGCCTTTTTGCCGATTTTTGGCAGACCAACACCAAAGAGTGCCCAAAATTGTCACCGCCCGAACGGGTGACGCTGACGCAAAACCAGCTGAATTTCAGCACTTCCACGAGCTCCGTCAGGCTGGCCTGCTAGTTGCTTGAGGACGGGCCGTGCGCCTCAGTGCCCGCCGCCAGAACCGTGGCTTCACGCTCGTCGAGCTGATGGGCGTGGTGGCGATCGTCGGCATCTTGGCGACGCTGGCCGTGTACGGCGTTCGCAAATACATCCTCTCGGCCAAGGCGAGCGAAGCCATTCAGATGATTGGCTCCATCAAGGCGGCCCAAGAGTCTTACAAGGCCGAGACGTTCGCCTACCTGGACGTGAGCGGGACGCACACGCTGACCACGCTCTATCCGATGTCGACGCCATCCAGCAAAGCGTACGGCTGGGGCGACGTCACCACCGATCAGGGCAAGGCATTTCGAACGTTGGGCGTGCAAGCCGACGCGCCCGTGCGCTTTGGTTACGCGTGCGCGGCGGGCGATGGCAGTAACGCCATCCCGAGCCACGGATCTTCGCAGACCATCGCCAACTGGCCGACCGCGTCCGGCGGCGTGCCCTGGTACGTCGTGCGCGCGGTCGGCGATCTCGACGGTGACAGCACCCAATCCATTTACGCCAGTGCCAGCTTCACTGGTCAAATCATCATCGACAAGGAGGGCGAGTAACCCATGACTCGCGCTCCAGCTCACAACCGTCCCCCTGGCGTCCGGATCGGGTGGTCCGACGCAGCCAACTCGTAGTTCCACCCGCCAACCAGAAAGAAAACCCCATGATCCGTACCCTGCAACGCAAAGTCCGCAAGAGCCGTGGCTTCACCCTCGTCGAGCTCATGATCGTCGTCGCCATCGTCGGCATCTTGGCCGCGCTGGCCATCTACGGCGTGCGCAAGTACATGGCGAACGCCAAGACGGCGGAAGCCAAGAACTCGATCGGTCAGATGGCGAAGGACGCCTCGGCCGCGTTCAACCGTGAAAAGATGGCGGCCGCCATCATCGCGGCGGGCAGCTCCACCGGCGTTGCCAACACCCTGTGCGGCGGCGCCACGACCACCATTCCCAGCGCCGCCAGCAAGATCAAAGGCAGCAAGTACCAGTCCACGCAGGCGGAGTGGGATGGCCAGAACCAGTACGCCGGTTGGCAGTGTCTGAAGTTCTCGATGGCCGAGCCCCAGTACTACATGTACAGCTACACCGCCGCCAGCAGCGCCGGCGCCGAGGGCGACACGTTCACGGCCAAGGCCCAGGGCGACCTCGACGGCGACACCAATCTCTCGAGCTTCTCGATCGAAGGCGTCATTCGCTCGGCCGCTATCGTCATTGCCCCGACGATTGCCGAGACGAACCCCGAAGAGTGAACCGCTAGCCCTCGGGCTTCGAAGCCCTCGTTCGGCGCGAGCCGAGCGGGGGTTTTCGCTTTCATGGCCCCGGGTTTCGGGCCCACTTGCTGGGCGGCGCCTTCCTGGCTACGAATCAGCCGTCGATGCGCGCACTGGCCCCCGTGGAAGCTGCTCTTTTGTTCGCGATCGGGGGCTCGCTGTGCGCCGTTACCATTCCGGCGTTTCTGAAGAACTTGCACGCTTCGCGCATGAGCGAGGCGCTCCAGGGCCTCGAGCAGATCGCAGCGCGGGCCAGCATTCTGTCGGACTCCGCCCCGCTCACGGCGGCGTTTCCGTCCAGCTGCCCCCTCACCCCCGCGTCGGTGCCGCGCGCGTCGCTCCAGGTCGATCCGCCGCACACGTGGGATCATCCAACGTGGCGCCTGCTGGGCTTCGCCATCGAGACACCGCACGCCTACGCCTTTCAGTTCGACTCCCAGAATGGCCCGGAGCTGTCGCGCTTTACCGCGGAGGCCCACGGCGATTTGGACGGAGACGGCGTGCTCTCGACGTTCAGGACGGGCGGTTCCATTCAACGCGGCCAGCCTCTCAAGCGTGAGATTCTGGAGGTGAGCCGTGAAGTGGAGTAGCGCCGACTGGCGCGCGCTGGCGGCGCTGGGCGTGGGCCTCTTGCTGGTGGCCGGTAGCCGCGCCAAGCTCGCCGACGTTTACCGCCGCGTGAGCTCGCGCCACGACGTCTATTTGCTGCCGCCGCCCGAGCAGACGCGCGCGCTCAGCTTGGGGTATCGCGCGGCCGCCGCCGATCTGATCTTCGGGCACGTGCTGGTCAGCGCCGGCATCCACTTGGGCGAAAGGCGACTGTTCGAGTTCGCCGATCGCTACTTCGACACCATCAACGTGCTGGACCCGACCTTTCGGGATCCGTACCGCTACTCGGACGCCGTGCTCACCCTGCAATCGGTGGTCGTGCCCGAAGAGTTGTACCGAAAGGCGCGCACGATTTTGCGCCGGGGGACGCAGCGGTTCCCCGACGATCAGGCCCTGTGGGCCTCGGCGGGCCAATTTTTGGCCTACTTGGCGCCCGGCCAGCTCAAGAACCCGGCCGAGGCCGAGGAGTTTCGGCAAGAAGGCGCCCGTATGCTGGCGCGCGCCTGCGAGCTCATCGGCTCGAACGAGAACATCCCGTACCAGTGCATCACCAGCGCGGGTCTGCTCACGGACGCGGGCCACAGCCAGGCGGCCCAAGACGTGCTGCAAAAGCTCTTGGTCGTCAGCGACAACCCAGAGATTCAAGACAACGCCCGCGCGCAGCTGGCCGCCATGGGCGTCCAGGCGCACGCGCAGCGCCTCGAGCAGCTGCGGCGCGAAGACTTGCCGTTCGTTTCACACGCGGGGCTGGCGGCCCTGGGCCCGCGCTTCGATCCGGCGGCGTGCGCTGGCAAGCCCCGGAGCGGCGCCAACGATCCGTGCGCGACGACGTTCCGCGAGCGCCTGGCCGACCCGTCCCCCGAGTAGCGTCAGCCGGTCGAAGGCGCCTGGGTGGGCTCTGGATTCGCTCCCTCCCGCTCGCGCAGCCCCGGAAGCTTGCCGAACCAGGCGTCGGGCAGGAACGCCAGCACGGCCGCGATCATCATGAACTGCCACATGCCCAGATCGGTAACGAGCTCGATGCCCAGATGCAGCGCGATCAAAGCGAGGGCGCACCAACGGCGCGTGGCCCGGAAGGGCAATAGCAGCGTCGCGGCAGGCTCCATGAACAGCGCGTAGTACGTGGCAAACACGAGCAGCGGCTGCAGCCCGTGCCAATCGAGCCCCCAGCGACCGAAGCGGGTGTCGGCCACGGCGTGGAGCACCGTTTCTCCGTGGAGCCAGGCTCGCGCGGTGAGGCGCGGCCAGCCAGCGGTGGCGTACATGGCGATGACGTGGACCTGCAAGAGCCGCAGGGCCCAGGGCGCAAAGGCGGGGTTCACGCCGTCATGTCGGCCTCTTCGGCGGCGCAGCCAGGCGTCGACCGACCACGCGCGGCCCGCCGGCGCGAGCGCGACGTACAGCACGAAGCACGGATACAGCTGGGCCCAGCCCATGCTCAAGCGCGGTTGATGGGCGGCGAACACCACGTGCAGCGCCGAAAGCACGAGGCCGGCCGGACGCGTGCAGAGCCCGAGCGCGAATAGCAGCGCCGAGAGCAGCAGCCCCAGCCACAGCGCCCAAACGACGCCCGGCTGCGACACCTGGCGCAGCAGCTCGAAATTTTCGAAGCCCTCGGTCACGGCAAAAGGAAAAGTGGGCCAGCGCTGGGCCGTGGCGAAGCCGCCCACGCCTTGGGGCCCGTAGAGAGCCTCCAGGTGCGGGGCCAGGCGCAGGTAGTAGAAAACGGCGATCAGCCCGAACGCGGCGCGCATGACGAACAGGCCACGAAAGCGCACCGGCTCGAAGAAAAATTGCTCCAGCTTGCTCACTTCCGCCTGAGCTCCCAGCCCGGCCGCCGGCAATCACGGCGGCCGCCCATGTCGACCTGGCCGGTGCTGCCGTCGTCGAGGTTCAAGCCGATGTAGCGGGCCTCGATGCTCACCCAGCGAGCCTGGGCTCGTTCGGCCTCGGGCACGTGGCAGTAGTAGTCGCTGAGCAGGAACAGCGACTGCATGGGCTCCGAGGCCAAGCTCTGCCGGTAGCCCAAGTCGAGATCGACGAGCGGCCCTGCCAGGCTCGCCACTTGAAAGACCTGGAAAGGGTCGCGCAGAGCCTGCACGCGGCGGGTGTGACAGCGCTCGAAATCATCGAAGAGCACGTGCGTGCCCGCGCCCACGGCGCTGATGCGAAAGCACATCATGTGCAAAATGGCGCGGGCCCCGCTCTGGCCCGAGAAGACCTCGAGCCCGGGTGTGACGCCCACGGAGTGCAAGAGCACCTGCGCGGCGCGCTTCAACGTGACGATGGGACCGAACGGCAACAGGGCCGCGGGCAAGCTCGAAGCGAGGAGCGAGCCACTGTAGAAGATCAAGCCCGAGAGGCCGAACAAGCGTAGGAGGCGCGCGCGGCTCACGGACACCGCTCAGCGTATATCATGCGCGGGGCCGCGCCGGACCCGACGCTCGGCGATGACGTAGCCGCCCACCCCTCGAGGCCACGCGCCGCCCAGCTCGGGCGGGCCGACCACGACGTAGTCCCGCTCGAGCGTCGGCAAGAGTCGCACGCAGACGTCCGTGAGCCGGAGGGAGCTCGCCGAGAGCTGCAGCGCGTCGTAGTCGCCGTTTTGCACCCGCGCCTCGAACAGCGCCACCTCCGGGCGCTTCGCCAGCGAAAGCTCGGCGAGCGTCTCTAGCGAGGCGTTGGGGATGCGGCGCCAGCCGGCGTCCAAGTAGGCCGCCGTGCTCATGGCGAAGACGCGCTGATTTTCGGCCGCGCTCCGGCGTAGCCAGGCAACGATCGTCTGGTGCATGCGCGAAAGCTCGGCGCGCCGCTCACCGAGGACGGGCGGCGCGAAGGGCGTAATGATGGCGAGAAGCGCAGCCAGCGCCGGAAAGAGCGCTCCGCGCGTGACGGCGGCGGCGGCGCGGTCCGCGCCTTCCGGCGGCGAGAGCGCGAGCAGGAGCGCTACGCTGCCGCCGAGCGTGAACGGCAGCAAACTGTTGTCGCGCCCCCCGTGCTTGGCGTAAGCCGCGAGCGAGGTCACGCCGATCCCGACCGTGAGGAGCAAAACGCGCAGCGCGGCGCGCGGCGCCGGATCCGGAGACGCCTGGCGCCAGCAGAGGACGCACGAGAGCGCGGCGACGAAAAAGCAGGCCAGCGGCGCCGTGGTGCCTACCGAAAGCGCCCGCGCCACGTCGATGGGATGAGAGGCCTGCAGGCGAACGGCGTAGGCGCTGAAATTCCCGAGCGTCGCGTCGAAGAGCGGCACCGTAGCGAGCGCCAGCGCCCCGGCCAGCGCGAGCCAGGCCAGGCTCCGCCAGTCGCGCTCCCGCAGGTAAACCAGCACCAGGCCGAGCCCGATGCCGGCGCCGGTGAGCTTCACCATCGTGGCCAGCACGGGCAGGGCGACGAGCAGCCAGAGCCGAGCACCCGCGGGACGCTCCGCGCCCGCCACCAGCCAAATCGCCGCGGACAAACTCAGCATCAACAGGTGATCGGGGTGCAGGTGCGGCGCCAAGAGCGTCGTGAACAAGAGGCCGGCGCAGGCCGCCGCCAAGGCCCACGCGGCGCGACGCCCGGGGCGCAAAAAGCGCGCCAGCGTGGCTAGCAAGCACGCCGCCGCCAAGAGCTGCCACAGTACTCCCAAGCTGCGATGCGCGCGCAGCGAGAGCTCGAGGCCGAGCGGTCGCAGCAGCCAATACTGCAGGTGCTCGAGCAAGGGCGAATACGAGTAACTGTTCAGCTCGGCGAAAGGACCGTAAAAGACCGCCTTTTCGCGAATTTTCCACAAGTTGAGCAAGAGCGGCGGCTCGGACCAGATCAGTAGATCGGTCGGTAGCGTCAGGGTCGTGGCGAGCCACGCCAAGCGCGGCGCCAGCACCAGCAGCAAGGCTGCGAGCGCCAAGGCGGAGGGCCAACGCGCAGGCCGCCCGAGCGGCGCGGGCACGCAGGCGTAGAGCAGCGCGAGCGCGAACGCGAGCCAGTGGGCAGAGCGCGCGAGCGACGCGAACCCGAGCTGCCAGTCGCCGAGCTCGCCCTTCAGCAGCGCACGCCCGCTGGCGCTCGCCGCTGCGATGAGCGCGCCCAATAGCAAAGGGGCCAGCACGCCCAAGGACAGCACGAACGCGACCGGGCGCGCGCGCAGCCCGCGCTGCGCCACGCCTGCCCCCAACACGAGCGCGGCGGCCAGGCTCGTCTGCAGCCAAAGCTCGGGGCTGTGCAAGGCCAGAGCGCCCAGCGAAAGAGCGCTGAGCAAGGCGCCAGCGAGCGCCCAGGGGCGCGCGGGCCAGCGCTCAGCGCACGGCGCCGCGAGCGGCAGCGGCAGCAAAGCCCCCAGGACCAGGGCCCCGCGCCAATCGGGCGGCAGGACTTGGCGCAACGCGCACAAGCCCAAAACGAGCAGCACCACGCGCGCTCGAGCCGCCCCCGAGTCGCTCAGCGTTCGTCCCCTTCGTCTTCGTCGTCGTCCGAGAGCCCTTGCTTCTTCAGGCGGTAGCGCAAGGAGCGGAAGGTGACGCCCAAGAGCTCGGCGGCGCGTTTGCGCACGCCGCCTGTGCGCTCCAGCGCGGCGATGAGCAGGCGGCGCTCCGCCTCGTTCAGCACGTCGTCGAGGTTGAGGCCTCCGGCCGGCAAATCGAGCAGGCTCTGCGCGGGCGCGCTGGCGTGCCCGCTGATGGACTCGGGCAGATCTCCCAGGCCGATCACGCGGGAGCCGGACAGGGCAACGGCGCGCTCGATCACGTTCTCGAGCTCGCGCACGTTACCCGGGTAGCGATAGGCGGTGAGCGCGCGCAAGCCGTCCGGCGTGAAGCCCACCACCTCTTTGCCCATCTCGGCGGCAAAGCGCTGGATGAAGCGCTCGGCCAAGAGCGGCACGTCGTCCAAGCGCTCGCGCAAGGGCGGCAACGTCAAGCGAATCACGTTCAGGCGGTAGTACAGATCTTGCCGAAATTTGCCGCTGGCGACGTCGGCCTCCACGTCGCGGTTGGTGGCGGCCAGCACCCGCACGTCGACCGGGACTTCATGCGGGGCGCCTACGGGGCGCACGCTGCGCTCTTGCAGCACGCGCAGCAGCTTCACCTGCAGGCTGAGGGGCAGCTCGCCCACTTCGTCGAGCAGCACGGTGCCGCCGTCGGCCTCGCGAAAGATGCCGAGGCTCTTGCTGGAGGCGCCGGTGAACGCGCCTTTCTCGTGGCCGAACAGCTCGCTCTCCATCAACGCTTCGGGCAACGCGCCGCAGTTGACGACCACGAACGGGCCCTTGGCGCGCTCGGAGCGGTCGTGGATGGCGCGCGCCACGCGCTCTTTGCCGGTGCCGCTCTCGCCCGTGATGAGCACCGTGGTTTTGGCGGCGGCGATGCGCGTGGCCAGCTCGAGCACGTTGCGCATGGCCACGCTCTTGCCCAAAACTTCGGTCGAAGCGATGCGCGAGAGGTGCGCCTTCAGGCGCTGGTTCTCGACGACGATGGCTTGTTTTTCGATGGCCTTGCCGACGAGGGCGGCCAGCTCCGCCGACTCGAACGGCTTGGCCACGAAATCGTAAGCGCCCGAGCGCATGGCCGCGAGCGCGTTTTCGATGGTCGAATGCGCGGTGACCAAGATCACCTCGGTGGAAGGGCTACGGCTCTTGGCCGCCGCCAGCACGTCGAGGCCCGACCCGTCGGGCATGGACAAATCGCTGACGATGGCCGGGAAAGGCTGCGTCGCGCTGGCGATGGCGTCGAGCGCCGCCTTGCAGCCCGGCGCGCTAACGACCGAGTAGCCTTCGCGCCGGAACAAGATCTCCAGCATTTGACGGAGCCCTGGCTCGTCTTCGACGAGCAGGAGCTTGATCGGCGGCGGAACGATGGACGTCACGACAGTGATGTCAGGGTAGTGCGGGGCGCGCCGCGCCTGCTAGGCTTTTGGCGGGCACCGCCGGTGCTGGCCTTTCTTCGATGCGCGTTTTCGTCGTTCCTGCCTTCGCTCGCTGCCTCGTCGCTGTTTCGGCGCTGGTCGCTGGCTGCGCGCTGGGCGCGGGGTGCTCCAACTCAGCGCAGGCCGATGCTCCGCCCGACCAGGGCGTCGCCGGTCAGCCGAGCGACGACGGCACGCCCGAGTCTCTGCAGTTCGAGCTATCGGACTCCGAGCTCGTACGCCCGCTGGTGGCGCGCCAACAGGTCACGCTGCGCGTTCAAGCTCTTCCGGCAAAGGTGTATCACCTACGCTTTGCCCTGCCCACGAGCGGCGGCGACCCGCTGGACGCCGTCCTCGACCAAGCGGAGGTCGACACCGACGCCGACGGCATCGCCACGGTGCTGCTCACGGCGCCGAGCGCGCCCACGACCTTCGACGTGCGCGCGACCGCGGGCGGCCGCACGGCGACCCTGAGCGTCGCCGTGCAGGACACCGGCTTTGCGACGCTCCAGGTGCAGCCGCTGTACGCCGGCTTCCGCACCATCACGACGTGGGTCGCCAGCGCCTACCCCGAGAAGACATGCGCCGAGCTCTCGGGCGTTCCGCCCGAAGACGGACCGCTGCAGACCCTGCCGGCGGCGGCGGTCGCGGCGCCCATCCTACCCCGCGTGCCGGCCAGCACGCGCCTGGCCGTCACGCTCCGATCGGGCCATTTCGTGGGCGGCTGCGCGTCGGTCGAGAAGGTCCCTCCCGGCCCGGAAAACAAGCCCCAAATCGTGGAAGTAACGGTGCTCGACCGCCCCATCGACCTCGGCTCGTCGCCGCTAGCGGTCTCGTTCGGCGCCGCCGTGCCCGAGACCACCTGGAGCGGTCTGCTGGAAGCCAGCCAGGCCGGCATGCTGCAAGCCATGCTCGGAACGAGCACCGACGACGTGGATGCCATGCTGGACGCCATGCGCGAGGCCAGCGGCAGCGCTCTGCAGTCGTTCGAAACGACTCGAAAAGCCGAGGGCTGGGACGACCTGCTGCGGGCGCATTGGGGCAACAACGCCGCGACCAAGCTACGCGACACGACCGCGACCTGGCTGCTCGCCGGACGCCAAACCTTCGACGCCAGTAGCCGCCTGTTCACCGGCACGCTGACGCCCATCCCCCAGCCAGGCGACCCGCTGGACCAGCGGAGCGCCGATTTCAGGCTACTGTCGGTGGCAGGCTTGGCCGGCGTCGACAGCGGCTTCGTGGACCGCGCCAAGGTCTCTTGGAGCGCCAGCTCCGGCGACACGCTCGTCATCGGTACCGATCTGTATTTCGTCCAATCTCGCTTCGCCGCCGCGCTGGCGGAGGCAGCGGCGCGGGGGCAAGTCGAGGCAGCAGACCCGCCCAGCGGGCCCGCGCTCCTGGCCGAAGCGCTCGACTGCGCGGGGCTGGGCGCCGCGCTGGTGGCCGCCGGAACGAGCAGCGCCGTGGCCTACGACGACTGCGACGCCGACTGCCTCACGAGCCTGTGCCAGACCGGCGTCGCGGCGATTTGGACGCGCGCGGGTGAAGCCACGGGCCTCGCGCCGGCGCGCCTGAGCCTCACCGCCAGCGGCACGGCGCGGGTGGGCGACGCCGCGGAAGTGGTCGGCGTGAGCGGCACCTGGATCGGCGCCCTCACGACGGCCGAGACCGACACCGCCACCGGCGGCTTGCTCACCGGCGTGGCCCCCGCCGAGCGCTGAGCTCAGCTGGCGTCGCGCAGCGCCCGCCGGAGATCCAACACGAAGGCGTAAGCCAAGAGCCCGGTGTCGACCGAGAGCAGCGCGCCCGCTCGCGCGTCGCGCACCAAGCTGCGAAATTTCAGGTAACGGCGCGGCTCGACGCCCAGCAGCAGCGCTACCAACGCCGGATCACGCGGGGCGTCGTGGGCCGAGCCTGCCAGCGCGGCGCCGCTGGCCAGCGCGCGCGCAACCAGCTGATCCATGGCCATGATGGCCGCCGCCGGATCTCCGAGCGAGAGCGCGGACTCCACCACCTGCACGACGCCTTGCTCCGAGCTGGCAAACAACGAGCCGAAGCTGAAAGCGCCCGGCGCGCGCGCGGACGCGGGGGCCGAGGCGGGCGGCGGGCTGTCGGGCCTCGGGGAATGACCGAGCGGCGGCTCACTGGGAGCGCGGCGCGGGGCGGGCGTTGCTCCGCCGCCGCCCAGCGCCGGCAACGTGGCCTGCGGCAGCGGCGGCGGCTCGAGGCTGTCGGCGAGGGTCGGCTCGCTTTCGATGCGCAAGACGTCTTCACCCGTCACGGCGCGCGCCGCGGCCTCGCCGATGTCGGTCTCGGGCAGCTCCGAGAGGCGCATGGAGGCGCTGGGCGTGCGCAAGGTCAGGCGCGTCTCGAACACCGGCTCGCCCGTCAGGCTCTCGGCGCGCCGCAGGGCTTCTACCAGGCCGCCTTCGGGCACTTCCAGCGAGGCGCGCTCCATGGCGCGCGACTCGGGCACGCGCCGATCGAAATCGTCCATCACCGCGCGGGTGATGGCTTCGAGCGCTTCGTACACGCCTTCGCCGCTGGTGGCGGTGGTAGCAAACGAGGGCGCAGAGTGGCGGTTGAGCTGGCGCTCCAGCTCGTCGATGGGCATGACGTCGTACAGGTCGCGCTTGTTGAATTGGACGACGTGCGGCACTTCGGACAGGGACTTGCCGTGAGCGGCCAGGTTGTCCTTCAAGTTTTCGAGCGTCTCGAGGTTGGCGTCCTCGCGCGCGCGCTGCGAGTCGAACACCATGACGATGCCGTCGACCCCCGTCAGCACCAGCTTGCGCGTGGCGTTGTAGTGCACCTGCCCCGGCACCGTGAACAGCTGCAAGCGCACGCCCATGCCGCGCACGTGGGGCACCCGGATGGGCAAGAAGTCGAAATACAGCGTGCGATCGACGGGCGTGGCCAGGCTCACCATTTTGCCCCGATGCTCGGGCTTGGCCGTGGCGTGCACGTGCTGCAGCGTGGTCGTCTTGCCACCGAGCCCCGGTCCGTAATAGACGACCTTGAAGACGAGCTCCCGCGCGAGCGGATTGACGACGGGCATGAGGGAGAACCCGGAGCCTACTCCGAATCTAGCCGCTAACGCTCGCCTCTTTCCGCGGCTTCGACCTCGAGCAACCGAACGTGTTTCCAGACCGGTGAACTGGCCGACAAAGCGATGGCTGCCACCGCCGCGAGCGCCCCGACCCCCGCCAGCACGGCCACTAGGCGATCGCGCCGCCGTGGTTGCCGTTCGAGCTCGAGCAGCAAGCCCAGCAGCACCCCCGCGACGAAGCCGCCGGCGTGCGCGGCGTTGTCCACGTTCGGGAACATGTAGCCGAGCAGGAAGGCCATCAAAAGGTTCGAGGCAAAGACGCGCTGCCAGCCCGGGTTCCGGCGCACGATCAAGGCGCCAATGAAGGCGCCGAGCAGGCCGAAGATGGCGCCGCTGGCGCCGACCGAGCGCGCCAGCTCGCCGCGCCACCACACGGTGGCGCAAAAGCCCAAAGCGCCCGTGATCAGGTACAGCAGCAGGAAGCGCGCGCTCCGGAAGTGAGGCTCCAGTGTCCGCCCGAGGCTGAGCAGGCTCAACATGTTCATGCCGAGGTGCAGCAGGTTCCCGTGCAGAAAAACGGCCGAAAGCACCCGCCACGGCTCGGCGTCGATGAACGGGGGCCCGAGCAGCGCCCCGAAGCGAATGCTGGTGGAAGTCTTGAACCCCCAGAGCACCGTGCCCGGCCCCACGCCAAGTGAAGCGTCGGTGGCCATCATCAGGCCATAAACGACGATACAAAGGCCAGCCACGAGCTTGGTCGCCGGCATGCCATCTTGCGAAAAATCGCCGAAGAAGCCGAAGAAAGACGTCGCGAGCGGACCCGGCAAACGCTTGCCGCACTTGTAGCAGGTCTTGTCGTCGACCGAATTGAGACGCCCGCAGGTGGGGCAAACGCGAGACCCATGAGCCATTGGCCCCGCCCGGGTAGCCCGGCATGACCCCCGGCGCAAATTCGCCCGCACCGTAAGGACGCCGCGGGCCGCGCGTTGGGTCCAGGTGCACGGTATTCGCCCCGGACCGAGCCCCTCGTTCATCTCCCACCCCTGGTGGCGCCCGGCCGCCGCGGTATCCCAGCCCCGCCCCGTATCCCGGGACTTCCTGGTAGAAGGCGGGGTTCAGTGTCAGCCGATGGGCCCCCCCAATCGCCGCGCGGCAGCGGCCTGCCGGACAGCGCGGAGCTGGCCGCCGAGCAGGCGCTGTGCGAGCGCGCCCGCGCCGGCGATCGGGCCGCCCTCGGGCAGCTGCTTCGCGCCCACGGGCCGCGGCTGTTTCGCGCCGTGCTGCTGCCGCGCCTGGGCTCCCGGGCCGCGGCCGAGGAGGCGTTGTCCGTGACGTACCTCAAGGTCGTCGAGCGCTTCGAGCAATTTTCGTGGCAGGCCGTCGGGGTCTATCCGTGGCTGCGCGTCGTGGCCCTGCGCGTGGCGCTCGACCAGCTGCGCGCCAGAAAGCGCGAAACGGTGTTCCAGCCCGAAGACTTGGAGCGCGAGATCGAGCAGAGCGCGCGCGCTCCTCGAGACGCGGTCGAGAGCGAAGCGCACGACTTGGCCCTGGCCAGGCAACGGGTCGTGGAGCTGGTCGGACGCTTGCACCCTCGCTATGGGCGAGCTCTCACGCTACGCATCCTCGAAGAGCGCCCGCGCGAAGAATGCGCGGCCGCGCTCGAGGTTTCGACCGCGACCTTCGACGTGGTCTTGCACCGCGCGGTCGCGGCGCTCAAAAAGGAGCTGGCACGTGAGCCAAGCTGACGAAGGAGTGTCTGCCTTGCCTCCCGGAGAGGAGGCGGAGCTGCTGCAAGCGCTCGAGGCCGCGCTGCGCCCCACGGAGCTCGACGGCGACGTGAACGAACGCCTGCTGGAGCTGGCGTTCGAAGATCCGCTGGCCCCGCCGAGTGAAGAAGAGCTGATCGAATCAGCGCGCTTGCGCGACGCGCTGGCCGCCGGCACGGCCGACGCCGACGCGGGGCTCTTGCGCGCGCTGGCGGCGCCGTTCACGCTCGCCAGCGCCGACGAGGTCGCGCTCGAGCGCGCCCTGCCGAGCGCGGTCAGGCCCGGCAGCGAAGCCGCAGCTTCCGACGACGGGCGCGCGCCGCGCCGCAACGTCGTCTACGCCCTTTTCGGCGCCGCCAGCGCGGTCGTGGCCGTGGCCGCGGCCGTCGCGCTGTTCGTTGCTTCGTCGCGCAGCGAAGCTCCGCTCGGCGCGCAGGCCGGCGCCTACGTCGTCCCGCGCAGCACCGCGCCCCTGTTTGCCGAGCGCTTCGACACCGGGGACACGACCGCGCGCATGGATCTCATCGCCAGCGCTCGCGGCCGCGAGCTGCGGGACAACCGCTACGCCTCGTGGGGGGTCCGTTGAGGAAATCGCTGCTGCTGCTGCTGCTGTGCAGCGCCTGCGGGTTGGCGGCGAGCGCCTGCTCGCGCCGCGAGCCGAGCGAGGACTGCGTCGAGCCCACGCGCGTCGTCGATCCGGTCCTGTTGGCGTTCTTGAGCAAGGCGCGCAGCGCGCACCACTTGGCCGATCAACACGAGGCCAAAGGTGACCGCGCTTCAGCGCTGCGCGCTCTGGAAGCTTTGACCGCCCAGCCCGCGCCGCCAGGCGGCCTGCCCGAGGTCGACGAGGTGCTCGCCGACACGCGCGCCCGCGTCGCGGATCTGCTGAGCCAAGCCGGGCGCTTCGACCAGGCGGACGCGGAGGTCACGCAAGGGCTCACGCACGCCAAGGCCGCCAGCTACTTCCGCGGGCACCTGTTCGAAGTGCGCGGCTTGCTCGAGGAGCGGCGTGAGAAGGCCCTGCGCAGCATCGGGCACGGCCAAGAGGCCGACAAGGCTCACGAACGCTCGCTGAACGCCTACGAGGCCGCGATGAAGATCCAGGCCGAGGTGATCGGCTCGGCCCTGGCGCCCCCGTCCGCAACGGGTGGGTCTCGCCCCTGAGCCGGCAGCGTGCCCAATCGCCTGCGCGCCGCCTCGAGGTTTGGGAACGAGCCGCGGCTGCGCTACAGTCGACAGGGATTTACGGGACGAGCCGTTGACGTCTGCGACCTCTAACCGCCTGCCCCGGCTCCTGCCCGGGACGGATCTTCGGGGGCTTCCCATCAGTCCCGCGGAGGCTTTCGTCGTTTCGCGCATCGATGGCGCGACCTCGATTTCCGAGATCGCCGAAGAGACGGGCAAGACGAGCGAAGAGGTGCAAGAGCTGCTCGAGCGCCTTGCCGCGCTGGGCGCCGTCAGCTTGGACGAGCCGCGGCCGAGCCCCGAGCGCCGCCACTCGCCCGCGCCCGCTGCCCGCCCCTCGGGCGCGTCGCGCATCGGTCCCATCGTCGAGACGAGCGCGGTCGGCGAACAGCAGCACCCCGCGTCATCGCTCTACGATCCGTCCGAGCTGGACGAAGACGTGGACATCGATCTGCCGCGTCGTCGGCGCATCCTCGACCTTTACTACTTGCTCGGTCAGCTCAGCCACTACGAGGTCTTCGGGATTGACCCGTCCGCCGACAAGAAAGCCATCAAGAACGCCTATTTCGAGGTCGTGAACGTGTTCCACCCCGATCGTTATTTCGGCAAGAACGTGGGGAGCTTCAAGCCCAAGCTCGAGAAGGTGTTCGCGCGCCTGACCGAGAGCTACGACGTGCTCTCGCGCAACGCGAGCCGCGCCGAGTACGACGCTTACTTGCGCGCGCAATCCAAGACGCGCGCGTTCGACGCCGGCCAAGTCGAGAGCGCGGCCCACCAAGCCGCCCTGCAAGAGGTGATGCGACGCATCCAAGCCGAGGCCAGCGTCGAGAGCCGCGGCATGAGCGCGCCGCCGCCCTCCGCCAGCCTCACGCCGCCGCCGTCCGAGGCGCGCGTGCACCAAAGCGTCACGCCCAGCCCCAGCGGGCCCGTGCGCCCTGCCTCGACCCCCGCCCTCCGCCCATCGTCTTCGCTGCGCCCCAACGATCCAGAGGCGCGCCGCCGGGCGCTGGCGCGCAAGCTCGGCCGCGCGCCGCAGGCCGAAGGCAGAGATTCTTCGAGCAGCGCCGAGCTCGAAGAACAGCGCCAGCGGGCGGTCCAGCGAGGCACCCAGAGACAGGAATGGGCCGTGGACGAGCTGAAGCGCCGCTATCAGGACCGCGTCCACGCGGCGCGCGATCGCCAAGTGGAGGCGTACACGACCGCGGCCAAGCAAGCCATCGACCGGGGTGACCCGGTGGCGGCCTCCAACGCCCTGCGTATCGCGGCGTCGCTGGCGCCGGACGACGCGGGGCTCGCGCAGCGACTTAACGAAGTGGCCGGCCGCGCCAAGCAAGAGCTGGCCGCGAGCTACCTGGAGCAGGCCGAATACGAGGAACGGGACGAAAATTGGCTGGCCGCGGCCCAGTCTTACGCGCGCGCGCTCGTCGGCCGTCCCGAAGCCAAAATCTACGACAAGCTCGCCCACTGCCTGCTCTCGGGCGAAGGCAACCTGCGCGAGGCGGGTGAAGCGGCCAAGCGCGCGGTGCAGGCGAGCCCAGATAACGCGCGGTTTCGGGTCACTTTGGCCCGTTTCTACGTCAAAGCGGGCATGAAACAGAGCGCCGAGGGCGAGCTCTCCCGAGCAGCGACGTTGGCCCCGAGCGATGATAAGGTAACAGATTGGATCCGGCGGCTGAAACGTGAGCTTGGTTAGCGTCTCTCCCTGCGTGGTCCTCGGTTCTGGCACTTAGACCCAACCTACGGAAAAGCGAAAAGTCGATATGGAGCGCGTCATCGGCATCGACCTCGGGACCACGAACTCTTGTGTCTCGATCCTCGAGGGAGACACCCCCGTCGTGATCCCCAACCGCGGCGGCTACAAAACGACGCCCAGCGTCGTGGCCGTCACGGAGGCGGGTAAGCGGCTGGTCGGGCACATTGCCAAACGTCAAGCCATCACCAACGCCGAGAACACGGTTTACGCGGCCAAGCGTCTGATTGGTCGCAAGTGGAACTCGCCGCAGGTCAAAAACGCGATCATGACCTCCAGCTACTCCATCGTGGAGGGGCCGCACGCCGACGTGCGCATCAAGCTGCGCGACAAGACCTACTCCATCCCCGAAGTGAGCTCCATCGTCCTGCAAGAGATGAAGATCATCGCCGAGGACTACCTGGGGGAGCCGGTGAAGAAGGCGGTCATCACCGTGCCCGCCTACTTCAACGACAACCAGCGCCAAGCCACGAAAGACGCGGGCGCAATCGCCGGCCTGGACGTCATCCGCATCATCAACGAGCCCACCAGCGCCTCGCTGGCCTACGGCTACGGCAAAGATCTCGACCGCACGGTGGCGGTGTACGACCTGGGCGGCGGCACTTTCGACGTCAGCATCTTGGAGATCGGCTCGCACGGCGTGTTCAAGGTGATCAGCACGACCGGCGACACCTTCTTGGGCGGTGAAGATTTCGACGCGCGCATCATCGACTGGTTGATCGGCAGCTTCCAAGAAGAGCATCAGATCGATCTGCGTCAAGATCGCATGGCCCTGCAGCGGCTGCGCGACGCGGCCGAGAAGGCCAAGTGCGAGCTATCGAGCGTGCGCGAGACCGAGATCAACCTGCCCTTCATCATCTCGACCGGCCGCAACGAGGCGCTGCACTTGCAGCGCACGCTCTCGCGCCAAACCCTCGAGAAGCTGACCGATGACCTGGTCGAGCGCACCATCGACATCTGTCGTCAGGCCATCGGCGACGCCAAGCTGGACGTCGACGAGATCGAAGACGTCATCTTGGTCGGCGGCATGACGCGCATGCCGGTGGTGCAGCAAGCCGTGGCCAGCTTCTTCAGCCGCGAGCCGAACAAGAGCGTGCACCCGGACGAGGTCGTGGCCATGGGCGCGGCCATCCAGGGCGCCGCCCTCGTGCAAGAGAAGCAGGACATGATCCTGCTGGACGTGACGCCGCACGCCCTCGGCATCATGACCTTCGGCAGCTATTTCGAGGAGCTGATCCCGCAAAATACGACGGTCCCCACCAGCCGCACCAAGATCTTCACCACCAGCCGCGACGACCAGACGGCCGTGAAAATCCTGGTCATGCAGGGTGAGAGCAAGCGGGCCGACGACAACGAGCTGCTGGGCGAGTTCATCTTGACCGGGCTCCGCCGCGCCCCCAAGGGCCACGTCGAGATCGAGGTGACCTTCGAGCTGAACACCGACGGCATCGTCAGCGTCCACGCCAAGGACTTGGAGACGGGGCAAGCCCAGTCGATTCAGGTGACGGCCACCAGCGGCCTCACCCAAGACGAAGTGAAGAACATGATGTCGAGCGCGCAGGACTACCTGGTCGAGCGCCGCTCCGACGAGCAGTTCGAGGGCGCCAAGCAAGAGGCCGAGACCTTGATGGCCGAAATCGAGCACATGTTCCCCGAGATCGAGCGCGTGGTCGGAGGCGCCGATTTCGGGCGCGACGCCATCGCCAAAGCTCGCAGCGCCGTCGACAAGACACGCGCGGCCATCGCCGCGAAGGACACGGCCCAGCTCAAAGAGCAGGTCGATCAACTGGCGCGGACCCAGCGCATGTTCAAGGGAGTAGTTTCGCGCGGCTGAGGGGTGCCGCGTCGGCTGGACCCCACCCCATGAGCGACGACACCGGCAAGCCTCCGCGCCGCTCGCATCCTCACACGGTGCCGCCGGAGGTCCCGGTCGAGCTCGACTCGAGCTGGGACGACGACACCGTGCCGCGCTTCGAGCTCGACGATCCGATGTCCGAGAGCGCCTTCGATCGCGTCACCGCCATCCCGGAAATGCCGGCCGAGATGTTCGCCCAGCAGATGATGTCGGAGCAGCCGACCTCCGCCCCGCCCGCCGAGCCGCGCGAGCAGCTGCCCCGCTTGGCCAGCGAGCCCCCGGTCCTGGACGTGCGGCCGCTCGATCCGATGGCAATGCAGCAGGCGCCGCGCGCCGCTCGTTCGGTCTCGCTGGGCGACGTTCCCACCGCGCCCCACGTCGCGGCCAGCCCCAACAGCGCTACGGCGCGCCCCGGTCGAAACCGCGCGCCCCTCGCTCCGGAGCCGACCGGGCTCGAGCTGATGGAGCTCGGCCCGCCCGCCACCTCACGGAGCCCGGGCAGCTCGCAAATCGAGCGCGATCCGCGCGATCCGGTGCTGGAGCTAGATTTGGGCGACGTGGCGCGCTCGGGCCCGCCCCCCGCCGTGCTGATACCGGCCGAGCCCAAGAGCGCGCGTGAAGCCGAAATCACCGCCATGAAGGATCGCTACGCGATGGGCGACTTCACCGGCGCCCTGGTGGTGGCCGAGGGCATGCTCGAAGTGAACGCGAACGACCTCGACGCGCAACGCTACGCGCAGAGCTGCCGCGACGTCTTGACCCAGATGTACGCCGCGCGCCTGGGTGCGCTGAGCCAACGCGTGCGCGTGGCCGTGCCCGGCGACCAAATCCGCTGGCTTTCGTTGGATCATCGCGCCGGCTTCGTGCTCTCGCTGATCGACGGTTCTTCGACGGTAGAGGAGCTGCTCGACATCAGTGGTATGAACCGCCTGGATGCGCTGCGAATCATCTACACGCTGTTCGAGCAGCGAGTCATCGCGCTGTCCGAGCGCTGAGCCGAGGCTCCGCCGGGGCGTGGCATGGGCAGCGGCGGCGCTGGCCTGGAGCGTGGGGCTGCCCGCGAGCCACGCCGCCGAGCCAGCGCTGGAGCACGCGCTGCGCGTGGCCTCTTATACGTTGTCGGCCCGGCTGGATGCGCCGCAACACCGGGTGAGCGGGCACGGCACGATCGAGCTGTTCAACTACACCGAGGTGCCGCTCCGGGAGCTGTACCTGCACCTGTACATGAACGCGTTCAAGAACGATCGGAGCCTGTTTCTGCGCTCACCGTTCGGCGCCGGCCGCAGCGGGCAGCACGGTCACAAGTGGGGCTACATCGACGTCAAGCGGCTGTACGCGCGCGAGCTTTCGAGCGACCTCTGGCCCGCCCACGCCCCCGCGAGCCCGGGCGACGCCGAGGACGAAACCGACGTGCGGGTCCCGCTCAGCCGGCCCCTCGAGCCAGGCAAGACGTTGACGCTCGAGGTGGAGTTCGAGGTCAAGCTGCCCCAAGTCATCGAACGCACGGGCTACGTCGACGACTATCATTTCGTGGCGCAGTGGTTCCCCAAGCTGGCGCGGCTCATGCCCGACGGCAGCTTTGCCCATTTCGCGTTTCATCCGCAGTCGGAGTTTGCCGCGAATTTCGGCTCCTACGACGTCACGCTCGACGTGCCGGCGGGCGACGTCGTGGGCGCGACCGGGCAGTGCCGGCCCACTCCGGCGACCGCAGGTCGACGCGCCCTACGTTGCGTGGCCGACGACGTGCACGACTTTGCTTGGACGAGCTGGGCGAGCTTCGAGGAGCGCCGCGAGCAAATGGCCGGCGTCGACGTGCGCGTGCTCACCCCTCCCGGGCACGGCCGCAACGCGCAGGTCGAGCTCGACACGGTGCGCTTCGGCCTGACGCATTTCGGCGCGCGTTTCGGCCGCTATCCTTACCCCACCCTCACCGTGGTTCACCCGCCCGAAGCGGCTGGCGATTCCGGCGGCATGGAGTACCCGACGCTCATCACCACGGGTGGGCCTTGGTACGCTCCCTACAGCGGCGCGCGCGCCATCGAGGCCGTGACCATTCACGAGCTCGGCCATCAGTGGTTCTTCGGGCTGTTCGCCAGTGACGAGCATCGCTTCCCGTTCTTGGACGAGGGGCTCAACAGCTACGCGGAGCATTCGGCGATGGCGGCGCGCTACGGCGCCGGCTCCGCCTTCGAAGGCTTGGGCCTCTCCGTCTCCAACGAGGCGCTCGCCCGCGCGATCTCGGCGGCGCGCGGCGCTGACGAGCCCATCGCGCAAGGCGCGGGCGATTTTTTCAGCTTTCGCAGCTTGGGCGCCATCGTGTACAGCCGCACCGCCAGCTTGTTCAGCACGCTCTCCCGCGTGTACGGCGCGCGAAACCTGGATTTGGCGCTGGCCGACTACGCCGCTTCTGCGCGTTTCCGTCACCCCGAGCCCGCGCAGCTGCTGGACGCCGTGCGCGGCCGCCTGGGCGACGGCGCGGCCAAGAACCTGCGGCGGGCGTTGTTCGAGCGCGCCAGCGTCGACTACCTGGTGCGCGACGTACAAAGCGCCGCCAGCGATCCGCGCGCCGGCGTCTTCGACGAAGCCAGCGGGCGCCGCACCGTGCCGCGCTCGGAGATCCGCCCCCCCGCGCGCTGGGTCGGGCACGCCATCGTGCTGCGCCACGGCACGCTCGAGCTCCCGGTTCAAATCGAGCTGTCGTTCGACGACGGCCGCCGCGAGCGACGCGATTGGAACGGCGCCGGCACCCGCTACATCGTGAGCTACGAAGGCCCCTCCAAGCTGGTGGGCGTCACCGTGGATCCGGAGCAGCGCGTGCTGCTCGACGATGACTTGACCAACAACGCCATGCGCAGCGAAGATCAGGGCGCCCCGCGGGCCTTCGAGCGCTTGCTGTATTGGGCCGAGCTGCTGCTCGGCGGAGGGCTGCCGTGACCGCGCTCGGGCCAGGAGAGCTGCGGGCCCGCCACCGCCCCGGGCTCATCTTGGCGCTGGCCGGAACACGCCTGGCGGCCGGGCTGTGCCTGGCGTGGCCGCTGTCGGCGCTGATCGCCGGTAGCGGCGTAGGTCAGCGCGTCGAGGGCGACCGCGCGCTGTTCGAAGGTGGCGGCTACCTGCTGGCCGAGCTGCTGCGGCTGCGCGGCGCCGAGCTGGAAGCCGTCGCGCGCGGGCTCTTGCCCGTGCTAGCCGCGAGCTTGGCCCTCACCACCGCCGCCAACGGTGCGCTCTTGGTCGGCCTCGACCTGCGCGGGCGCCTTCGGCTGCGCGAGCTACTGTCTCGCACGGCCGCGCGCGCGCCGACGCTCTTATTGCTCGGTTTCGGCACGGGCCTCGCGCAGCTGCTGCTGCTCGTGGCCGGCGTGCTCGCTCTCGCAGCCCTGCCCGAGCCGCTGGCCAAGCCGGTGCCCGCGACGGCCGGGCAGGCCGCGCTGTGGCTGCTGGTGGCGCTCGCGGCCGGCGCGCTGGGCGGCTTCTCCGATGTCGCGAAGGCGTCACTCGTCCGGCACGATTCGCGCCTGGGCGAGGCCCTGGCGCGCGCGTTCCAGTGTGTGCGCCATCGGCCCGTTCGCGCCACTTTCGGCTGGGTTCCTTGGGCGTTGGTCTTCCTTGCCGCCGCGGCGCTGGCCGCTCGTCTGACGGGCCTGTGCGACGTCTCACGAGCCGGTGCGTGGCGCGTCGCGGCCGTGTTCGCCCTGCACCAGTTGGTGATCGTGACCGCGGTCGCGGCCCGCGCGGCCTGGTTCGCGCGCGCGCTGCGCCTGGTGGCGACCGACGCTTAACGCCCGCGCCTCACAAATTCGCGCCGATGTTGCCGATGGAAATGCTCGGACCAAAAATGAACGCCGGTGTGTGATCGTCGCGCGAAATCGGAAATTCCAGCCAACCGTGGAGGTTGATGGACGCTTCGGCCAATGAGAGCCGATTCGCGATCGGAATGCTGAGCCCGAGCCCGACCGGCACGCCCACTTCGCTGAGGCTACGGCCGGTGGTGCTGGTAGAGCTGGCCAGGCCGATCACCATCACGCCGCCTTCCAAGCCCAACAGGCCCTCCTTGCCGTCGCTGGTCAGCCAGGTCAGCCGCGAGATGATACCAAAATTCAGGGAAAGAACGCCGCTGTGGTCCTTGTCTCCAAAGCGGTAGAGGCCGGCCGGAATCGCCGAGGTCGCATAAATTCGAGCGTGGCCGGTGCCGAGCACCACCGACCACTGCACGGCGGGGCCGCTGGCATACAGCTCCGAACCAGCCACGTAGTGGTTGTCGTCGTTGGCGTGCGCCACGCGCACCACCACGCGGTCGAACGGGGTGGTCACGCCCTGGATCCAGATCTGGCGAGGCTCGGCGCCGGGCCCGAGGTCGAGCGTGTCCTTCAGGTGCCCCTCCGAGCGGGCAACGCCGTCGGCGGAGTAAACATCGACGCTCAAGCCGATCCTCTGCCGGCCATTTTCCGCGCGCAAGCGCTCGCGGTGCACGGTCACGCGGCAGCTATCTCGCCACGCAAACGGCAGGTTGACAGGATCGCCGGGGTGCAGCGCCACGGAGCGGCCGCTCGGGCCGCACTTGAACTCGACGAGCGGCTTACCGCCGGCCATGGATGGGCCGAGCGGGACCGGCACGTTGGCTTCGCGGATTTTGCGCTGCAGCGGATCGAGGGCCACGGCCAAATCGACCTCTCCTAGTGCCGCCGGCAGGTTGGCGCTGCGCAGCCCGAACTGAAGCTGCGCAAAACCTTCCGCGTCCGGGTCGCCCACGATGGTTTGATGCTGGCGAACGCGCCCGGCCGTGTACACGTTCGGCAGGGTCAGAAGCTCCCAGCGTTCTCCTTGGGGCAGGCCCGAAACTTTGACGAAAGCGGGCCGATTGCTAGGCACGAAATCGAGGCGCGGGGCATCCGCCAATCCTAGCGAGGCGCGCACGGCGGGCAGGCTGCGGGTAGGCGTGGTGAGCGCAGCCACGACGGCCTCGGTGTCGCTACGCCGTGCCGTGAGCTGCAGCTGCTCGCCGGCGTATTGGCCGAGCTCGAGCACCACGAACAGGCCGTCCTCGCTCTCGGCCTCGCTGAGCACCCGTAGCGGCGCGTCCGCGACGCTGAAGCGGTACAGCTCGCGATCGGCCAAGCAACGTCGCTCGAGCCGTACCACCAGCTTGGCGGCGTCGTTGCGGCGCACCGGCTCCCCCGAGACGAGCGTCATGGCGCAGTGCAAGACTTGCAGCTTGAAGCTGGGCGACGCTTCGAGCTGCCCCTTGCGCTGAAAGAACACGCGCGGCGCGAGACGAACCCGGACCTCGGCCACGTTCGCGGGAGCCGTGCTGTTCACCAGCAGCCGTTTGGCGAAGAACGAGCAGTCCAAAGCTCCGCACTCCGCGCCAGCCACGGCCTCGGGGTGCAGCAAGCCCAGCTCGCTCCGCCCCATGGATAGATCGATGGCGCTGTCGCTAGCCAAGAGCCGGTTGATCACGATGCGCGCGGGAGCGAGCGGCACGCCATCGGGCGGCACCGCCTGACCGCGCGCGTCGAACAAGCGGTAGCCCTCACCCACTTGCGCGAACGGCGGCAGCGCGCGCAGCGTGTCGGCGGCCGGATCAGCCGACAAATCGCGGCCCACGACCCAGGCGCAGCTCTGCCCGCCGGCGTCGCTCTTCGGCTCTGGGCAGGCGTCGGTGCCCGAGTGGCCAGGACCGAGCCAGCGAAGCTGAGCCCCTTTGAGGCTCCGTCCGCGCGCTTCGACGCGCGCCTCATCCGCGTACAAAGTCACGCTGGCGGGCTCGAACACCGGAAAAGGGCCGGTCGCCAGCAGGGTCAGCTGGTGTCTACTTTGCGAGCAAGCGCCCGCGCTCGGTGCGACTCGTATCGCCACGCGCGTCCCCGCAGCTGCCTCGGCGGTCGGAGGCCGCAGTTGTGCGCCCCCCGCTTCGGGCGTCCAACCCCCGCTGACGTTGCAGGCCACGAGCCCGGTGCCAATGGCGAGCGGGCCGCCGCCCACGGGCGCTTGCAGGGTCTGCGCGTGCGAAATCCGTGACCAGCCCAGCAGCGTGAGCCCCAGCAGCCAGAGCCAGAGCCAGAGCTTGGCGGTGCCTCGACGCTTCATCAGCGCCCCTCCCAGAAGGTTTTCAAGTCTTGCGGCAAGGGGGCGACCAAGCTGAGCGGGCGACCGGTCATGGGATGAGTGAGGTCGTAACGTTCGGCGTGCAGCAGCTGCCGTGGGTGCTCCAGGAGCTGCCAGTCTTCGTCGGTCAGCTCGTTGTCGGCGGCGCGCGCCAACATGCGCTCGTCGGGGCCGTACAGCTTGTCGCCCACGACCGGGCAGCCAAGGGCCGATAAGTGCAGACGAATCTGGTGCTGGCGCCCGGTGTGCAAGGCCAGCCGGCACAGGCCATAGCCGGCCCGGCTTTCGAGGATCTCGATGCCGGTGCGAGCCTCCAGCCCCCGCCCGGGCGCGGCAATGCGCATCTTCACCCGCAACGGGTTGTCGGTATCCAGCTCCACCGGCAGCTCGCACAGGCTCACGTCGGGCACGCCGTGCGTGACGGCGACGTACGTCTTCTTCACCGCGTCCCCGCCGCCGAGCGAGCGCTCCTCGAGCAAGCGCTTGAAGGCGCGCTCGGACTCGATGTGCTTGGCCAGCATCAGCACGCCGCTGGTCTCGCGATCGATGCGGTGAATCAGGGCCAAGAACTCGCCCGGCCGTGCCTTGCGCAGCCGCTCGATCACCGTATTTCGGTGGTAGCGCGCGGTCGGGTGCACGGTAATGAGCGGCGGCTTGTCGATCGCCATCAAATGGTCGTCCTCGTAGACGATCGGTAGCGTCGTGTCGTCCAGCTCTTCGAACGGCTCGCGCCAGAGCGCGATGCGCTCGTCGGTCTTCACGCGGTCGTTGGCGCGGAGGGCCCGGCCGTCCGCCGCGTGCGCGCTCTGCTCGATGATGGCGCGGGCGCGGGTTCGGCTGGTGTTGCGCAGCTGGCTGCGCATGAACACGTCCAGCCGCATGCCGGCGCACTCGGCCGGCACTCGGTAGATCTTGAGGATGGCGTCCTCGTGCACGCCGGGCGGGCGCACCGGCGGCGCTTCGGAGGGCGAAGGCTCACGCGGCTTCATGCAGGCTCCGCCGCGCGCCGCTGCTCAGACGCGCGCTTTGGCGCGGTGAATTTCCGTGCCCACGCCCAGGTCGGTGAAGATCTCGAGTAAGAGCGCGTGCCGACGGCGACCATCGATGATGTGCACCTTCTCGACGCCGGCCGAGACGGCGTCCAACGCGCAGCGCACCTTCGGGATCATGCCGCCCGTGATGACCCCTTCGCCGATCAGGCGCTCGGCTTCATGCGCGTCCAGCGAGCTCAGCCGTTCGCCGGTGGCCGTCTTCACGCCCTCCACGTCGGTCATCAGCATCAGCTTGGCCGCGTTCATGGTGCCGGCGATCGCCCCGGCGGCGGTGTCCGCGTTCACGTTCAAAGAGTGGCCTTCGTGATCGACGGCGATGGGCGCGATCACGGGGATGAAGCCGCTGGAAATCAGCTGCTCGACGATCTTGGCGTCCACGTTGGCCACCTCGCCCACCCGGCCCAGATCCACCAGCACTTCGGCGCCGCTCTTGTCCTTGGTCTTCACCAGCTCTTGCCGCTTGCCGCGCATGAACTGGTCGTCTTTTCCGGACAGGCCCACCGCGCGGCCGCCGTGCTGGCAAATCAGGCCGACGATCTCTTGGTTGACGGCCCCGCCCAGCACCATTTCGACCACGTCCATCGTCGCGTCGTCCGTCACCCGTAGACCACCGCTGAACGTGGACTTGATGCCCACGCGCTCGAGCATGCTGTTGATCTGGGGGCCGCCGCCGTGCACGACCACCACGCGGATGCCCACGTAGCGCAGCAAACACACGTCCCGCGCGAAGCTCTCTTTCAGCGCCTCGTCGACCATGGCGTGCCCGCCGTATTTCACGACGAAGGTACGCCCCTGGAAGCGCTGAATGTAGGGCAGCGCCTCATGCAAGACCTTGGCTTTCTCGACGAGCTCGTCCATTTTCCCCGCCGCTATAGCGCAAATTCCGCTCGCCGTCCGGGGTGAGCGCCGAGCGCGCCGGGGCGCGCGCCAGGCCGAGAAATCGCACCGCGCCGCGCCTCCCGTGCTCGCCTCGTCCTGGTAAATTCATGGGATTTGGGGCCGGTGACAGGCACGTGGCCAAGCGCTCGGGCAGCTGTGCTAAAGCCCGCTTCGCTATGGATATCCTAATGGTCTCGGCCGAGCTCTCTCCCTATGCCCGCGGCAGCGAGGTGGGAGACGTCGTGGCTGGGCTGAGCAAGGCGCTGCGACAGTTAGGGCATCGCGTCACCCTCGCGCTGCCGCGCCACCCGGGCTTCGAAGCGGGCGGCTTGCTGATGGCGCGCCGCCTCACGCCGCTGTCGCTCGGCGGCGCCGACCTCACCGTGCTGGACGGGCAGCTCGCCTCGGGCGTGGAGCTGGCGCTGTTCGACGATCCGCCACTGTTCGATCGCCCCTCAGTGTACGGCGACGGCGAAGGCTACGAAGACAACCTGGCGCGCTTCGCCGTGCTGTGCCGTGGCGCCGCCGCGTTGGCCCAGCAGCGCGCGGAGCAGGGCAAGCCGTTCGAGGTCGCCCACGCCTTCGACGCGCCCGCGGCCGCCCTGCCCGCGCTGCTCAGGCAACCGCCCGCGCTCGGGCTGCCCACCCTCCTCACCGTGCTCGACACCGAGCGCGCTGGCCGCTTCTCCAGCGGCGCCCACGCCGCCTTCCCCGGCCTGCGCGGGATGATCGGTGACTCGCTGTCGCTGCTCGAGCTGGGCCTCGGCAGCGCGCAGCTCGTGGTGGCCGGCTCCGAAGACGCCGCGCGCGAGCTCGGAACCCCGCGCGTCTCCGGCGCGCTGGCGTCCAGCTTGGTCGGCGAGCGCAGCCCGAGCGCCGTCAGCTCGGGCCTGGACTACGCGGTGTTCAACCCCGCCACCGACACCGCCATTCCGGCGCGCTTCGACGCCGAGGACGCCTCGAACAAAGGCCGCTGCAAGTCGGCGGTGCTGACCGAGCTCTCGCTCGAGCTCGAGCTCGATCGGCCGCTGGTGTTCGCGCTGGCTGGCTCGAAAGCCGAAGCGCAGCTGCTGCTCGGCGCCCTGCCGCTGCTGCTCAAGAACGACATCGCCATCATCGCCTCCGTGCCGCCCGGCTCGGTCGCCGAGCTAGAGCGGCTGATCGTCGACTACCCGGCTGATTTGGCGCGCCTGAAAGACGGCGCCGACGCCGCCCGGCGCCGCGTCCTGTCCGCCGCCGATTTCGCGATTTGCCTCGACTCCGGCTCGCTCACCCCCGCGTCACTGCAAGCCGCGCAACGCTACGGCGCCGTGCCCGTCGCCCTGGCTCAGGGCGCGGTGGTCGACGCGCTCGTGGACTGCGACGCCGAGCTGGAAACGGGCACCGGCTTCCTGTTCGACAGCGCCGATGCCGACGCGCTGATCGGCGCCGCGACCCGCGCTTTTTCGGCGTACGGCTCGCCCGGACACGCGCGGCTGCGTCGCCGCGTCATGCGCCTGGACGTGTCTTGGGAGCGCGTCGCCCGCCGCTACGCTCAGCTGTACCGCAAAGCGGCGGGCTGAGTCACCCGGCGCCGCCGGCCCCGCCGGCCCCACCTGGAGATTGACCCGCCATCGTTGAGCTTCCGCTCGCGCCGGAGCCGCCCACGTCCGGAGCCGCGCCGCCGTCGGCCGCGCCGCCGTCGGCCGCGCCGCCGCTGCTGGCACCCGCGGCCACGCCCGGGGCGCCGCCGGCACCTGCGCCGCCCGCGCCCGGGCCCACGCGCTCGCACGTCTCGAGCTCGTCGTTGCGCTCGGCCGTGACCAGGCAGGGCGAAAGCTCGTGACACGTGGGCGCGTCCTCGTACAACTCGACGCACGCCGACACGCTGTCTTCGTAATATTCGAAGCAGCCGTTGGCCCCGCCCGGGCGCAGGAAGCTCGGACACTTCGGAAAGCTCGGCGCGTCGCAGCCGAGGCGATCGTAGGCGGCGCTGGCCGCCTTCGACAGGCGCGCGCACGCCTCCTCTTCGGAGACCAAATCGCCCTCGCCGGCGGGCTGCTTGGCCCCCTCGGCGGCCGGTACGAACGGCTCGGTGTCCTCCGAGGCGGTGCAGCTGGCGAACAGGGGCAGCCCCAGGAGCGCCGAGAGAAGGCAGGCGCGCCCCCACGGAGAGAGCGAAGCGGAAGGGATCCGAGCGAACATCGGCCGGCATCGTAGCCCCGTCTGTCGCAGCTTTCTAGGGAGACGCGCAGCGCCGTTGACGGCGCTCGCTCGCTTGGATACCCCGACGGGATACATGCCCATTCGCCGCGCCCTGCTTTCTGTTTCTGACAAAACCGGCCTGATCGAGCTAGCCCGCGCGCTCTCCGCCCGCGGGGTCGAGCTGCTGTCCACCGGTGGCACCTTCAAAGCGCTGTCCGCTGCCGGAATTCCGGTCGAGACGGTCGAGAGTTACACCGGCTCGCCCGAGGTCATGGATGGCCGCGTGAAGACGCTGCACCCTCGCGTGCACGGCGCGCTGCTCTCGCGCGCTGGCACCGACGACGCCGATCTCGAGCGCATCGGCGCCAAGCCCATCGATCTCGTCGTCGTCAACCTCTATCCGTTCGAAGAGACGCTGGCCAAGCCCGGCGTGCCATTCGAAGAGCTGATCGAGAACATCGACATCGGCGGCCCCAGCATGCTGCGCTCGGCCGCCAAGAATCACGACCGCGTCACCGTCGTTTGCGATCCCAGCGACTACGCGCTGGTGATGGACGAGCTGAAGCGCGACGGCGACGTTGGCCGCCTCACCAAAGAGCGCCTCGCGGCCAAGGTGTTCGCGCACACCGCCGCCTACGACGCCGCCATCAGCGGCTGGCTCTCCGCGCGCGGCGAAGCCGACGGCTATCCGCGCTTCTACTCGCTGGTGCTCGAAAAGGCCTACCCGCTGCGCTACGGCGAAAACCCGCATCAGTCGGGCGCCTTCTACAAAGAGCGCAAGGCCTCGCCCGGCTCACTGGGCCGCACCGAAGGCGTGGGCAGCGGCTCGAAAGAGCTGTCGTTCAACAACCTCGTCGACGTCGAGGCCGCGCTCGACGCGGTGCGCGAGTTCGAAAACCCAGCCGCGGTGGTGGTGAAGCACACCAACCCGTGCGGCGTCGCCACCGCCCCCACTTTGGCCGACGCCTATCGCGCCGCGCGCGACGCCGACGCCATGAGCGCCTTCGGCGGCATCATCGCCCTCAATCGTGAGGTCGACGACGCCACCGCCGCGATCTTGGCCGAGACGTTCTTGGAAGCCATCATCGCGCCCGGCTTCGCCGATGGCGCGCTCGTGCGGCTGCGCGCCAAGCAAGCGCTGCGCCTATTGTCGACCGGCGGCTGGCTCGGCCCGGCGCACGCAGCCCGCCAATTCAAGCGCGTGGGCGGCGGCTTCGTGATCCAAGAGCGCGACGCCACCGGCGCGGGTGAGGTGCTCAAGGGCCGCGTCGTCACGGACCGGCAGCCCACCGCGGCCGAGCTCTCGTCGCTCGATTTCGCTTGGATGGTCTGCAAGCACGTGAAGAGCAACGCCATCGTGCTGGCCGCCCCCGGCAAGAGCCCCGGCATCTACGAGACCATCGGCATCGGCGGCGGCCAGACCGCACGCGTCACCGCGGTCCAAGTCGCCTGCGACAAAGCGGGCGACCGGGCCAAGGGCTCGGTCTTGGCCTCCGACGCTTTCTTCCCCTTCCCCGACGGCGTCAAAGCCGCGGCCGCCGCTGGCGTCGCCGCCATTGCCCAGCCGGGCGGCTCCAAGAAAGACGACGACGTCATCCGAGCCGCTAACGACGCCGGCATCGCGATGATTTTCACGGGCGTGCGGCATTTCAGGCACTAGTGCCTGAAATGCTCTTGGTTTTGTTTTGCGCTGCCGTTGGGCGCCACGCGAAAGTCGCGAGCTTTTAGGGTAATTGCTCCGGTCTCGCCGGTTGGTCGCGGCCGGGGTCTCTGGGGCGATCGTGATCTGATCGTGCCAAGACCCCTTGGGTGGTTCCATTCGCTAGGGCGAAGCCCCAGCGAAGTGTGACCTGTGGGGGGTGCGCGAGAAGGCGACCTGAAGGGGGCCGCGCGAGAAGGCGACCTGAGGCGGCTGCTCGAGAAGGCGACCTGAAGGGGGCCGCGCGAGAAGGCGACCTGAAGGGGGCCGCGCGAGAAGGCGACCTGAGGGGTGCGCGAGAAGGCGACCTGAGGGGGGTCAGGTCGCACCTCTGGATGCTCAGGGTGTTCATTTACGCTGGCGATGCACGGAGCTGCGGGCTTGCGAAAGAGCCGTAAAAAAAGGCGGTTCGGCGTGCCAAATCTCCAACGCTGCGCACAATAACTAATGCCCAGAAGACTGTCGTAAAGCTGGGCCGCCACTGCGGAACTTCATCGCAGCAGCGGAAAAAGAAACCCGAGGAAGCAACGATGCGGTCGATTGACCCCTGTGGACGTGGAACCATTCGGCTGAGCGGAGGGGTCTCCGCGGCCTTGGCGCTGAGCCTGATGCTGGCCGTTGGAACGGGCTGTTCGGAGGCGCCGGGTAATGACCCGCAGATCGGCCCGAGCCAGTCCGGCTCAGGAAACCCCGGGTCAGCCGGCTCCGGCTCCCAAATCGGCACGGGCGGCAACGGTGTGGGCCCGGGTACCGACGGAACGGACCCCTACGCCATTCCGGCCACCCCGCCGGCGTCAGTGCTCGTCGCCTCGCCTCGCCTGGCTCGGCTGAGCCGCCAGCAGTGGTCCAACACGGTGCGCGACCTACTGCAGCTCACCGACATCTCCGAGATCGACCACGATGTCTCGGGCGACGCGCTCATTGGCTTCGACAACCAGGCCGACGCGTTGTTCGTGACCGAGCAGCTACGCCAGCAGCTGGCGACCGCCGCTGAACGGCTCGCCGACAAGGTGACGGGCGACGCCGCCGCGCTGGCCAAGCTGATTCCGGCCGACGCGCCCGCCGACAGCTCCGGCCGCGCGCGCGCCTTCATCGCCTCGTTCGGGCAACGCGCCTTCCGGCGCCCGCTGACCGAAACCGAAATCACCACTCACCTGGCCCTCTTCGGCCAGGGGCCCACCCTGTACCCGGGCGTCGACGCGTTCAACGCAGGCGTGAGCCTGGTGATTCAGGCGCTGCTCCAATCGCCCTACTTCCTCTATCGCACCGAGCTGGGTGGCGCCGCGGTAGACGGCAAGGTTCCGCTGACCGACTTCGAGGTGGCGGCCAAGCTCTCGTACGCTCTCACCAACACCATGCCGGACGCCGAGCTGTTCGCGGCCGCGCAGGCCGGTCAGCTGCGCGACTCCACCAACATCTCGGCCCAGGCCAAGCGGTTGCTGGACGGTCCGCGCGGAACGGTCGGCCTCAACAACTTCAATTTCCAGGTCTACCGCCTCGGTACGTACGACGGCATCACGCGTGACTCGGCCGTGTTCCCCGACTTCGCCGCCAACACCCCGGCCGCCATGCGCGCCGAAGCGCTGCAGATCTTCGATTGGATCCTGACCGAGGGCCGCGGGGTGAAAGATTTCTACACCAGCTCGGTCGGCTTCGTGAACCCGGCGCTAGCCCCGTTGTACGGCGTGAATAGCCCCGGCACCGGCGACACCCTGACCAAGGTCGATCTCGATCCCACGCAGCGCGCGGGCCTGCTCACCCAGGCCGGGTTTCTGTCCTCGTACATTACGGACAACGATCCGGACATCATCCACCGGGGTGTATTCATCGCCACTCGGCTGTTGTGCAAAGAGCTCCCGCCCCCTTCTCCGAAGGCCACGCCGCTCATCGAGCTCGGAGAGGACATGACCAACCGGCAGCGGGTCGAAATGACGACCGGCAAAGGTACGTGCGGCGAGGCGTGCCACGCCAATTTGTTCAACCCGCTCGGGTATGCCTTCGAGAACTACGACGCCATCGGCAAGTTCCGTACGACCGACCACGGCAAACCGGTGGACGCCTCCGACGTCTACCTGCTCGACGGCGAGCTCAAATCGTTTTCGAACGGCGTCGAGCTGTCGAAGGTGCTGAGCGAAGCCAAAGAGACGCACACCTGCTACGTGCAGAACATGATGAGCTACCTGCACGGGCGGCTCGTAGCCACGGAAGAGCAAGCGCAGGTCGACTACTACGCCCGCCTTTCGCGCGCCGGCATGGTCTCCCTGCACGATCTCGAGATCGACATCGTGACCAGCGACGCTTTCCGCAATCGCCTGCCCTGAGAACGCAAAGTCATGAACAACCAAGATTCGCATCCGAAGCTCAATCGACGACTGGTGCTGCGCGGCGCGGGCGGCTTGATGCTCGGCCTGCCGCTGCTCGAAGGTTTCATGCCGCGAGAAGCGGCCGCACAAAGCGCCGTGCGCTCGCCGTTCGTGCTGTTCGTGGTCAGCGACAACGGCGTGGTCCAGGCCGGCGTGACGCTGGGCGGCGCCCCCGAGGCCGAGCGTTTCTGGCCCACCGCCACCGGCACCTTGACCAAAGAGAGCATGCTGGCCGACAAAGCCACGCGCTCCACCGGTGAGCTCGCGGACTATGCCGAAAAGCTGCTGATCGTGAAGGGCGTCAACCTTCCGTACGGCTCCAACGGCTGCTCACATTCGGCGGCCGACGCGCAGATCCTCACCGCCGCCAGCATCACCCCCGGCAGCACCAACTGCCTGTCCACGCGCGAATCCATCGACACCGCGATCGCCAAGGCCAAGAACCCGCCCGGCCGCGACCCGCTCGTGCTGCACGCGGGCATGTTCTCGCCGGGCGGTACCGGCTTCGACATTCCCGGCTACGTCTCTTACGTCGCAGCCAAGCAGCCGCGCGTGTACATCGACTCGCCGTACAAGGCGTACCAGGCCATCACGGGCGTGGTCGGCAACGGCACCATGGGCTCCACGGCCGAGAACGAGGCCGAAGCGCGCCGCGCCGCCCGCAGCAAGAGCATCAATGATCTGTTGCGGCCCCAAATCAAGGATTTGCTGACCCGGCCCGAGCTGAGCAAGAGCGACGTCGAGCGGTTGAATCAGCACTTCACCGCCATCCGTGACATCGAGGTCAAGATGTCGACGACCACCTTCAAGGTGCCCGACGCCGACATCGCAGCCATGAAGCAGATGGACTCGAAGCCGTACGATCAGAGCAACCGTGAAGCAGCCATTCGGCTGCACATGGAGCTGATGGCGTTCGCGGTGGCCGCCGACTACAGCCGGGTGGCCGTGCTGAAGATCGGCGATCGCATCGACGACCACCAGTACACGATCAACGGGCAGACCTTCAAATTCCACGACGCCTCGCACCGCACCATGAACAAGGCGGAGGATCTGCATCACGCGGTGGACCGCCTGATCTTCGGCCACTACAAGTACCTGCTGGACACGCTCTCGGCTTACACGACGCCTACCGGCTCGCTGCTCGATCAAGGCGTCACCATCTGGGCCAACCAGTGCGCCACGGGCGCTCACTCGTTCAGCAACGTGCCCTGGATTTTGGCTGGCTCCGCCAACGGCTTCTTCAAGCAGGGCCGCTTCGTCACCGTGGGCACGGGCCAGATGCCGGGCGGAAAGCAGGACGGCGTGGGCGGCGATGGCTCCGTCTCGGGCGTCAACAAGATGCTCAACACGGTGCTCACCGCGGCGGGCGTCACCGGCGCCAACGGCGCGCCCACCGATAATTTCGGCGATCCCACGCTACCCAAGGGAATTTTTTCCGAGCTGAAGGCCTGATCCGGGCCCGTTTGTCGTCTCGGCTCCGCGCGCGCGCTCGGCTTGCTGTTGGCGCAGCCTGCGGGGCCGCGCTGCTGCTGGCTCTCTCCGACCCAGCGGCGGCGCGCGCCCGTGGCATCGAAACCAGCAGCTGCGACGGATGCCACGGAGGTCTCGGTAGCGGCGCGCCCGAGCTCGCGCTGAGCGCCGTGCCCAACACCTTCGCCCCGGGCGACTCCGTGACGTTGACGTTGACCGTGCGCTCGCCGAGCGTGCGCGTTGGCGGCACGTTCATCACGACCGGAGGCGTCGGGGCTCTGCAGGCGCTGCCCGGAGAGGGTCTGGCGCAAGGCGCACAGGGTCTCACCCACACGGCGCCCAAAGCCGCCGTCGATGGCGCCGTGACGTTCCGGTTCGGCTGGCAGGCTCCGGCCAAGCCGGGCGCGGTCGCCTTCCGAGTGCTGGCCCTGGCCGGCAACGGCAACAACGCCAGCAGCGGCGACGCCCCCGGCACCGCCGACTTCTCGTGGGCCTTTGGCTGCACCGCCCGGGAGCTGTACGTGGACCTGGATCGCGACGGCTACGGAGCGCAAAACCTGGGTCGACGGCTGGGCTGCACGGACGACGCCCCGCCCGAAGGGTTCGCGCCCCTGCCCGGTGACTGCGACGAAAACGACGAGGGCACACACCCGGGCGCAGTCGAGGTGTGTAACGGGCGAGACGACGACTGCGACGGCCAAATCGACGAGGACGTCGCCCCTGTGATGATGTGGCCCGACGCGGACGGCGACGGCTACTACCCCGGGCAAACCGGCGAATCCAAGCTCGGTTGCGGCAACGTGCCCGGCTACGCCCCGAACCCCGGCGACTGCAACGACACCGACCAGGCCACTCACCCCGGCGCCGCCGAGATCTGCAACAACCGAGACGACGACTGCGACGGACAGGTCGATGAGCTCGTGCGTCCGCAGTGTGGTCTCGGCTGGTGCTCTCGCTACAGCACCACGTGCGACCTCGCCGATTGCCGCCCCGGCCCGCCCGCGGTCGAAACCTGCAACCACTTCGACGACGACTGCGATGGCGAGGACGACAACGGAGCGTGTTCAACGGGCTCGAGCTGCTCGGGTAACGAGTGCGCTCCGGTCACCGGCGTGGCCGGTTCCGAGCCGCAAACCGCTGGCTCCCCGTCGAGCGCCGGCGGGCCCGCGCAGGCCGGCGCCGGTGGAGGGTCGAGCAGCCCGGCGCCGAGCACGCGCTCAACGAGCGGCTGCAGCTTCCGCGCCGTCGGCGAGCACAGCGCGCCGTGGAGCGCGCTATTGCTCAGCGCATTCGTGGCCATCGCCCGGCGCCGAAGCCGCCGAGAGCGGCAACATTTTATGTCATAAAGACGCGCAGTTACGCGCTACGTTTACTGTAAATTCCAGGCGCTCCACGCGAACGCTGGCCGCGCGCTGCAACGATCACGATCGCGCAGACGAGAAAGTGCTCGCACAAATTTGGCCCGAGCCGAGGTGCCGTGAGAAGTACTTCGATAACAGCTCATGGTCGTCATTCCGAGAAACTGCGACGTTTGCAAAACCGAGTTCGAGCTGCACTTCCGTTATCAAATGGAGGAGCGGAACGAGCTGACGGAAGGCGGCGCGTCCGTCACGCGCTACGCCTTCTACTGCTCCCAGCGCTGCCTGGAAGCCAGCCACAAAGAGCGCTCCGACGGCCAGGTGCCGTGCGATGCCTGCGCCACGCGCTTCACGGTCGAGCTCGCCGCTCACGTGCTGTTCACGGGTGGCCAGCGCCACTATGCGTGCAGCAAGGACTGCCGTAGCCGCATCCTCGAAGGAGTGCGCAGCGTGCGTCTGGGTGAGCTCCGCCAGAACGAGTTCGATCTGCCGGGCGACGCCGAGCCGCTGCCCGAGCCGTCCGACAGCATGCGCCTCACCGAGCGCGCGCCGGTGCTCCACGCCGAAGGCCCGGGTTTGCCGCCCGCCATCCGTCCCCAGCCACGCGTGGAGTCGCTGCCGCCGCCCGCCCAGAGCGAGCGCCGCGCCACCAACGTGCGCCGTTTGCGCCCCGGAAAGCCGCAAGTTTTGGCGGTTTTCAACCACAAGGGCGGCACCGGCAAGACGACCACGTCGGTGCAGGTTGCCGCCGGCTTGGCGGAAAAGGGCGCCAAGGTGCTGCTCGTCGACACCGACGGGCAAGGCAACGTCGCAACCTCGCTGGCCCTCAGCTCCGAGCGCTCGCTCTACCACGTGATCGTGATGGGTCTGTCTCTGGAGCAAGCCGTCATGGAAGCGCGTCCGAACCTGGATGTGCTGCCCTCGAACGAAACGCTGGCCGCCGCCGAGCTGTACCTCGCCGGCCAGAAGCGCCGCGATCGCATCTTGGCTCAGCGCCTGGAGCGCGCTCGCGACCTGTACGACTACGTGATCGTCGACTGCTCGCCGAGCTTGTCGCTGATGAATCAGAACGCGCTCGCGTTCGCCGACGCCGTGCTGTGCCCGGTGGCCTGCGACTACCTGTCGCTCGTCGGCGTGCGCCAAGTGCTGCGCACCATCAAGCAGGTCAATCGCATCTTGGGTCACGCGGTTCAGCTGTGGGGCGTGCTGCCCACGCAGTTCGACACCCGCGCGCGCATCTGCCGCGAAGCGCTGGAGACCCTGCGCCAAAACTTCGGAGAAGTCTGCCTCTCGCCGGTGCACTACGTGAGCCGCGTGAAAGAAGCCCCTTCTGTCGGAAAAACGCTGTTCGAGTACGCGCCGAGCTCGACCGCGACGGAAGACTACTGGCGCGTGGTGGAAAAACTACTTTCCTCGGCTGCCGCGGCGAAAACGCCCGAGGCCGCCGAGCAGGCTGGAGGTGTCAAATGAGCGATCGTAACGACTTGCGACAGGCTACGGCCAAGGTGCTCGATCCGACGGACGTCGACGGCGTCTTGTCCCAAACGTACTACTCCACCGC
>Ga0164241_10000853_pt1 | contig 44589 bp, 38 predicted proteins | sample OricomyardsoilBY_FD_108780 | JGI IMG/M metagenome (GOLD analysis project Ga0164241, IMG submission 108780) | Backyard soil microbial communities from Emeryville, California, USA - Original compost - Back yard soil (BY) | ecosystem: Environmental > Terrestrial > Soil > Unclassified | place: USA... | reverse complement strand
GACACGATGCACTTCATCATGAAGAACGGCATCAACGACGAGCTGATCTCCCGCCGCTCCATCGAGATCAAGCGCAACGGCCAGCCCTGGTACACGATGAACGATCTCGGTCGGACCGAGACGGTTTCGCCGGCCTACAACTGGGGACGAAACGCGAACGAGGATTCGATCCCGAACAACGAGACCCCGTACACCGCGCAGCTGGTGGTCTACAGCCAGGATGGCAAGGAGTGCCGCTCGCCGGAGATCGAGATCCCCGTGGAGATCGTGACCACGCAGGAGAAGCGGAGCGAGCGTCTGGTCGACTCGACCAAGAACATCTACTCGCTGGTGCTCTTCAAGTTCAACAGCCCCGAGGCGGGTCCGCTGAACGAGCGTATCCTCCGTGAGTATATCTACGCCGACGTTCAGTCCGGCGCCCGTATCGACGTCACCGGGCATACCGACGTGGTCGGCCTGGAGGATCGCAACCTGAAGCTCTCGATCGATCGATCGGCAACGGTGGTCAACGGCATCCGCAAGAATGTCCGCGCCAACGTCTACAGTTGGCTCAACGGCAAGGGGGTGGGGGAGAACGATCCTCTCTATCCGAACGATCTGCCGGAGGGACGCTTCTACAACCGTACGGTGCAGGTCCGCATCGCCACGCCGACCGGCGCCTCGTCGGCCTCGGAGTAATTCGTGGTGATCAGATTCATGCTATAATGCGATCGCGCCCGTCCTCCGCAGGAGGACGGGCGCGGCTTTTCCCTGGATATCTCATGTCGGTTCGTCGTGCTGTGCGGCAGTCTGCGCGCGGCGGCATGAATATTCTTCCTTGCTTCCGGTTTGCTGCGACATTCCCGCAGGGTGCCGGGTCTTTACCAGAAGCTGGGCGGATCATACTCACGGGGGTGGCGGAAAGGCTTGTATCCGAATGTAAGTTGCGTATATTCAAAACCCGGATCTTCCGCTGCCATGCGCACGTGGAAGTCGACACCGGGTATCGAACACCAGGTAATAACTGGAACCACGTTGCAGATACGTTAAACCTACAGCAGCATGTGCGCAGCCGCAGAACGCTGCGATTCCGCTCATGATGTTTTCTCTCCGTCCTCTCCCATGCTCCTTCCTTTGTAGGCTGCATCAGCAGTTCCAACAGCAATAGCAAATGAGGTGCTCGATATCGTAGTATTGATACCCTTTCACCGATCGCTCTGCCTATGAAAGCCGTGTTGCTACTGCTTCTCGTCTCCTGCCTCGGTGGTGCGTTGTCGTATGCGCAGACCACTCCCAACAAGCGGGGAGGCGGACGGGAACTGCTTGGCTCCAATGTGGAAGGAACGCACTTCTTCGTGGGGTTCATGGAGAATGAGATCCCGGAGTGCGATCCGGGGAACAATCAGCTTCGTCTGTCGATCGCGTCGCGGTTCGCCGCAACGGTGACCATCACGAAGTTCGATGGCGTGGTGACCCTGGAGCTTCAGCCCTCCCAGCTCCGGAGCATTTCGGTGAGCAGGGATCTGGAGTGCATCGGCGAGGGGGTGTTCCCCAATGCTATCGAGATAACGTCGACCGCGCCGGTCAGCGTCTATGGCTACAGCAGCAAGACGACGACCTCCGATGGCTATCTGGCGCTCCCCGTCTCGGCCTGGGGGAAGGAATATGTGACGGCCAACTATACTGTCGATACCTACGATCCCGATGATAGCACGGTATTCATCTGCTACGATGCCCCGCGCGGTGGCGAGTTCGCCATCATCGCCAGCGAGGATAACACCGAAGTCACCGTCTATCCGAAGACGCGCACGGTGACCAGCCCGACCCTGTTGATGCACAAGACGATCAACAAGGGGGATATCTGGCAGGTACAGGATGGCGGGATCCGCCGTGGCGGAAGCGATCTGACCGGCTCGATTGTCACCGCCAACAAGCCCGTTGGTTTGCTGAGCGGGCATATCCGGACGGCGGTGCCGTTCATCTATAATTCGAAGGACCATCTCATCGAGATGATCCCGCCGAGCAATACGCTCGGCAAGCGTCATGTCGCGGTTCCGTTCCAGGGACGTCAGGGAGGGGACCTTCTGCGCGTCATCGCCTCGCAGGGAGGCTCAACCACCGTTACGTTCACGACAGAGCTCGGCAGCTACAGCCGCACGCTCACCGCCGCCGGAGGATATGTCGATTACGACCTCCAGGCGGTGACGGTGGTGACCACCAGCCAGCCGGTGCTGGTGACACAGTATGCCCGCTCGGCTGCGGCCGATCCGCGGAACTGGAACAAACCGGCGCCGGTGGTGAACTTCGATCCCGACATGGTTGTGGTGACGCCCGAGGAGCAGTTCGTCAACGGCGCGATCTTCCATACCCTTCCGAACTTCTATGGGGGGGACCGGCAGTACGAGGTGCACTACATCACCGTTGTGGCCGAGCGGGAGAACTTCGAGACGATCAAGCTGAACGGAAGACCGCTGGCCGAACAGCCCGGTTTCGTCAGCGCGCCGGTCGACAATACCCCCTACATGTGGGCCTCGATGCGCGTTCCCGATGGAAGCGTGAACGTTCTGGCGGGCAATGCACTCTTCGGAGGCTATGTCTACGGGCTGGGAAGTTTCGATTCTTACGGCTGGCCGATCGGCGCCAGATACAGGAACCTCAAGCTGGTCGATAAGAATCCGCCCACGCTCGAGGCGGTGCAGGATTGCGGCGGCTACACCGTCACCGCGCGCGAGCACGGCCTCAATGAGATTGGTCTCCGCTCGGTTCGTCTCGATTCCTCCTGGTCGCAGAACGTGGCGTTCGATCCTCCTCTGGTGATCATCGGCGACGAGCTGGCGGTGCTCCATGTGAGGCTCGCCGATCCGCAGCAGCCGGGACGTGCTCGCTTCATCGCCGAGGATATGGAGGCCAACCTCGATACGATCGAGATCTATCTGCAGCCGCTGACGCCGCTGACGATGCCGGAGAGCACTGTCACGATCGATAATGTGGTGCTCGGAAAAACCTATCGGAGCTCGTTCTACATCAAGAACCTGAACGACGGGCCGATGACGATCGACAGCCTCGCCTGCGTCCGACGCAAGGAGTTTCTGCTCGACGGGAACTACGCCGGCAAAGTGATAGCGCCGGGGGATTCGCTGCAGGTGAAGGTACTCTTCGCGACGACGGTGCGCAGGATCAACTACGACACGGTCGTGGTCAAGAGCCTCTGCCAGTACTACAGAATCCCGATGGTCGCGATCATCGGCGTCCCCAGGATCGGCACGGAGGATGTCGACTACGGCCCGCTCCGCCTGGGGCTCAGCCGCTGCCTGGAGGTGCCGGTCAGAAATACGGGAGGTGTGCCGCTCCGTGTCGATAGCGTGCTGTTGCAAGGGAAAGGATTTTCCCTCAAGCTTCCCTTTACGGGACCAATCACGCTCAAGTCGGGGGAAACTGTGATCACCCCGCTCGATACTGTGATCAATCCGGGTGGCGATACGTCAATCACTGGTGGAGATACCGTGATCACCGTGAGCGAGGAGGCCTCGGTCACCGTATGTTTCGAGCCATCGGAACTCGGCCCCTATACCGGGACCGTCTGGTTCTATAGCGACGCCGACAGCGTAGCGGTGGCGCACCTCAAGGGGTCGGGGATCTATCCCAAGCTTTCGGTCGGTGGCTATGATTTTGGCAAGTTGCAGCTGGGGGACGACTCCTGCGCCATGATCCCGATAACGAATATCGGCGATGATACCGCCCATGTGACAGGGCTGGCGCTTGCCGGTATGAATGGCTTCACGGTCGATACCACCGTCTTCCCGCGCGATCTTGCCGCGGGAGATACCCTCTGGGTGCCGGTCTGCTTCACACCCGATACGGCGGGCTCCTATGGCGTCGATATAATGGCGCGCAATCTCGACGGGCTCGAAGCCGGCGATTCGCTCAAAGGCATCGGCTATGTGCTGCATGCGGCGATCAGCGGATATGACTGGAAGGAACGGTGGATCTTCTCGAAGCACGATAGCGTGGTCTTCATCCGTAACCTGAGCGCCGAGACTCTGACCATCGACAGCGTGCGGATCATCGACGGCGATATGAGCGACTTCAGGGCCGAGCCGCCGCTGATCTATCCAATCAGCATCCCGGCAGGCGAATCGCTGGCGGTGCCGGTGCAGTTCAGCCCGATGCTCGCCGGTTTCAGAAGCTCCATCATCCAGGCATGGACCGATTCGCGCGTCAATCCGACGATCGATTCGGTGTTGCAGGGATTCGGCCTGATAGCCATGTCGAGCGATTCGCTGGAGTTCGATAGCTCTCTTTCCTACTCCTGTGCGGTCCGCTATGGCGAGGTCACGATCTATAACGACGGCAATACGCCGCTGACGCTGGCCGATATCGCGCTGAATGCGAACCCCAACCTGGTGAGCTGGAATCCTCCGGCGGTCGGTCAGCGTATCGATGTCGGCGACTCGATGGTCGTGAACTTCACGGTGGATCCGGCGGGATATGCCGGATCGATGGCCGGGAGTATCTCATGGCGTTTCGTCGAGATTCCCGACTCGATCGTTCGGCATTTCTCGCTGACGACGCGGCCGCAGGAATATTCGATCCTCGCACAGCTGACCCCGTCGGTCGCCGTGGGGAGCGTGTTCACGCTGCTGGTGAACGTCGACAGCGTCTTCTGGGAGCAGCTTCCGAGGAGCGGGGTAACGCTCCGCATCGAGCACAACCCATCGGTGGCCCGCTTCGATCTGCAGGAGTGGAAGAAGATGGTCGACAGCAGCACCGCCGCGTGGCGTCCGGTGGGCGATCCGCTCTACCAGAGCCCCGGAACATTGCTGATACGGTTCGAGGCGGGCGAGGGGGATCCGCGCGTCGCCAAGCCGCTTCCGCTCGACTCGGTACGGTTTATCGCTTTCCCCTTCCGAGGCTTCCTGGGGAACGCCGATCGGGATACGTTCCGGATCACCATGAGCAGCGAGGACAGCATCTGCGCCCCCTCCTGCTTTGTGACGGCGCCGTATCGGCTCGACAGCATCTGCGGCATCAGCACGCGGCTGTTCGAGATTCTGGGTGATGGCTATGCGCTGAAGCAGAACGCGCCGAATCCATCCGGGGATGGAACGACGATCGAGTTCACGCTCGGCATGGACGCTCCGACGGTGCTTGAGCTCTTTACCTCCGACGGGAGGCTGGTGACACGGCTGGTGGATGCGCCGCTGAACGCGGGAACCCACACCGTGGAACTAAAGACGCGCGAGCTGCCGAGCGGGCTCTATTATTACCGTCTCAGTTCCGGACCCTACGGGGCCGTGCGGCAGATGGTGATAGCCAGGTAGATTTCAACAAACAAACAATCAGTAGGCACTGAGTAATCAATCCACGTATACACGCATACTCTGATTTGGAGGATCACTACATGAAGAAGGCCTTATCATTGGCATGGGCCGCCGTCTGTGCTGCCACGCTCATGCTTCCGACGATGGCAAGCGCTCAGGGGAGTAACCCTATCGAGTTCGAGCAGCCGCCATCGAAGTTCCTCGCAGGGCCTCGTCTGCTGTTGAACCGCAATTTCCACACCGGCGGATTCCGTACCATCAACGACGTCCTCTGCCCGGTGTTCGATGAAGGTTCGGGCTGGGGCTGGGGCGCGGGTCTTACCTTCGAGTATCTCGCCGGAAAAACCTGGAGCATCGTGCCTGCCCTCACCTACGAGTCGCGTCCGGGAAGCTTCGTTCAGCGGCTCCCCGACGCCGAGGTGCTGCTGCCGGGCGCCACGACGACGGTGATGCAGACGGTCGAGGCAACGTCGGAGATCGCCTATACGATCGCCAGCCTCGAAGTTCTCTACAAGCAGGAGTTCGCGCAGTTCGGTGACGCGGTTCGTCTGTCGGTCGCTGCCGGACCAAGCGCCGCTGTGGTGCTCAGCGGAACCAGAACCCAGTACCAGGATCTGATCCAGCCCGAGAACGCCCGTTTCATTCCCACCGAGAACGGCATCTACGAGAACAATGGTCGCCGCCAGGTGTTTATGAAGGACGAGGAGATCACGGAGCTCAGCGGCACCCGCTTCTCGCTGAAGGCCGGCCTGCAGGCCGAGCTTGGCCTGTTCAACAACGCGATCATCATGTATCCGGGAGTGTTCTTCGACTATGGTCTGACCCACGTGACCTCGGCCGAGGACTGGAACCTGAACTCGATCATCTTCCAGGTCGACTTCCGTCGCGCATTCTAATCGCTTCCCCCGCGTAGAATCGACAAGCGGCGCCCGTGCTATGCACGGGCGCCGCTTTCATTATCGGCCTGATGAGAAATGCCGGTGCGGCAGGCGCTCCGCGTTATGATCGCTGCGTGTCATGCCCTGCCGTGTCGCGGTGCTCTACCGATCCTCGATCAGCGCGCGCGCGGCCGCCACGCCGCTCGTTACGGCCCCCTCGATCGTTCCCGGCAGCCCGGTGGCGGTCCAGTCGCCGGCCAGATAGAATCCTCGAACCGCCGTGCGCTTTCCCGGCCGGAGCCTTTCGGTTGCCGGTGTGGCGAGGAATGTCGCGTGCTTCTCCTTGACCACGAGCGCGTCGGCAAGCCGGACGCTCCCCATCTCCGGAAACGCTCCGCGCAGCTCCCCGTCGGCCATCGCCGCTATCGCATCCCCCCGCGCCATGCTCTCCTCGAACGCCGCGCTGATGGTACAGGAAAGGAGTCCGGGATGGACGCCGTTTTCTCCGCCGACGATGGTGCGACGATTGAATACCCACTGTACCGCCGTCCCCGTCATGGCCGCGAACTTCGGGAACGCGCCGAGCGGGGCATCGTACCAGAGATAGAGCGAGACGATCGGTGCATAGGCGAACGTCCCGGCCGGAGGGAGGGCCGAGCCTAGGCGCGCGTCGGGCTCGGCCAGGCGCCGGAGCGAGCGCTCCGGAAGCGCCGAGACGATATGTCGCGTTACGATAGGTTGGCGCTCCTTCAGGTGGATCGTAAAGCCATCCTCGTCCCGCTCGATCGCAAGGATAGCCGCGCCGGTGATCACGCTTCCTCCCCGGCTCTCGATATAGTCCCGCGCGGGCTCGAGCAGTCGCGAGAGTCCGGCGATCGGGAAGGCGAGATGGGAGTCATCCCCCCGGCCCAGAAATGCGCGCCGCATCACCTCGACGAACAGCCCGGCCGATGCGAGATCGGGGGGAGTATTGAGCGTGGCGATCACAAGGGGGTCCCAGAGTCTCTCGCGCAGCCGCCGGGTCTGGCCGAGCCTGTCGAGATAGCCCGCCACCGTCTCCAGCGGACGGGGGCGTCCAAGCGCGACCGAGGAGCCCAGACGGAGGAGCGCCAGGCGCTCGCGCAGATCGATGCCGGGCATCCGGAGCATGCCGGCCAGGACGTCGAGCGGGGAGGGAAGAATGCGTGGGGCGTCGAGAAGTGTGCGTTTGCCGGCGCGGTCACGAAACTCCACGCGCAGCGACGGCTCGACCTCCACAAGATCGCGGGTGCCGAGCCGTTCCAGAAGGCCGAATGTGGAGCGATAGCATCCCATCATCAGATGCTGTCCGTTGTCGATCTCGTCGCCGCTGGCGGGGTGGAGGAACGAGCGCGCGCGGCCGCCGATATAGGGGCGCGACTCGATCAGCAGCGGCGCGTGCCCCGCATCGGCGAGCGTTACCGCCGCGGCGATCCCCGCCACTCCGGCTCCCAGCACGGCGGGTGAACCTGATGGAGCTGTGCCGCTCACGCCGCGCTCATCGATCTCATGCGGTCACCTCGCGATGCAGGCCGGAGCGCTCCAGGATCTCGACGATCATCTCGTTCTTCTTCATCGGCGGCATCACATAGATACCCGCGATTCTCTGGCGCATCTCCAGGATGCTCTCCAGGAAGTCGACGGCGATCGCCACCCCCTCGGAGGAGACATTGGCCGCATCGCGCATTCGCCGCTGGATATGCTCGGGAATCTTCATGCCGGGGATCTCGTGGTGAAGGAACTCCGCGTGGCGCGCCGACCGGAGCGGAATGATCCCGAGCATGATCGGGATCGGGATATGCTGTGTTCCGTCGAGGAAGCGGCGCAGCGCCTCGGCCTCGAACACCGGCTGCGTGAACGCCACCTGTGCCCCCTCGGCCACCTTCCGCTCCAGACGGAAGATCTCCCGCTCCATATCGTCGGCGACGGGATTGCAGGCGCAGGCGATCAGGAAGTTCGTCCGTTCGCCGACGGGATTTCCCATCAGATCCAGCCCCTCGTTCATCCGCTTGAGCGCCCGTATCAGGCCGATCGCGTCGACATCGTACACCGAGGTTGCGTACGGGTAGTCGCCGATATGCGCCGGGTCGCCGGTGATCGCCAGGATATTCCGCACGCCGAGCGCGTGGGCGCCGAGCAGCTCCGACTGCAGCCCCACCATATTGCGGTCGCGGCAGGCCAGATGGGTGATGCACTCCATGCCGGTGCGCTGCTCGATCAGATGGCTGATCGTGATCGAGTTCATCCGCAGCCGCGCGCGCGCGCCGTCGGAGATATTCACCGCGTCGATCCCATGCCGCTTCAGATATGCTGCCCCTTCGAACAGCTCGGTGATATTGACGCCGCGCGGGACGTCGAGCTCGGCGGTGACGAGGAACTTCTTCCCGAGGTTCGCATGGAACCTGCTCGGGGATGTTTCGGCCGGCGGCTCGACGTTATCCTCGGAGCGCTGCTCCTTGACTTTGATCTGGGGATGGCCCACCTCGATCCCCGCGATCGCGCTGCTGATCGCCGCAACATGCTCCGGCATGCCACCGCCGTCGACGCCGATGATGGTGACGCCGCTTTCGACCAGCGCCCGCGCCGAGCTCGCCACATACTCCACCGTGGCGTTGTAGACCGCCTGTCCGTCGACGAGCGTTGGTATACCGATATCGGGCTGCGCCGAGAGGATGGTATCGGCCGCGCCGCCGATCGAGCGGACGATCGTCAGCATCCGGTTGGGGCCGACAGTCCCGTTGGTGCCGATGGCGATCACGCCGGGGCGCTTCATCCGCCGCGCTATCTCCCGGGGATAGCTCGTCGCGATCACCGCGCCATCCTCCGGGAAGGTCTTCTGCGCGATGATCGGGATGGTGCGCGAGATGTGGTACGCCGCGTCGAGGGCGATCTCCAGCTCATCGATATCGATAAAGGATTTCAGCAGCAGCAGGTCGCAGTTCCCATCGAGCAGCGCGTGGATCTGCGTCATGAACGCCTCGCGCGCCTCGTCGGCCTTCAGTTTCCCGATCGGCGCCAGAAACTTTCCTATCGGCCCGACCACTCCCGCCACGTACGCGCGGTTGAGCGATGCTGTGCGCGCCAGCCACACTCCCTTGCGGTTGATCTCGTAGACCCGCTCCTTCAGCTTGTATTGGCCGAGGGTGATGCCGTTGGCGCACCGCGTGTTGGCCTGGATGATCTCCGCCCCCGCCTCGATGAACTCGCCATGGATGCGCTCGATCAGCGCCGGGTTGGTAAGGTTGTATATCTCGGCCGGGTTTTCGTTGAACCCGCGCGAGCGAAGAACCGCTTCGGTCGATCCGTCGATGATGATCGGAGCGCGAAGCAGACGTTGATGTAGGTCAGGATTCATGCGTTGCTGCATCTCTGGTAGGCGCCGCCGCGTCGGGACGCGGTGCGATGTTCGGGGCCGGCGGCCGTGGCCTGTCCATTCCACAGACGGCCATATGCGCCGAAGCGTCTATCGTTGCCGACAGCCGATCCGGGACGGGATGAGGATATCCTCCGGCGGGATCAAGTTACGAACTTCGCGGCGAGCATGGTCATGCGGCGCCCCGGCCCGCGCCACGGCCGGCCAGGGAGATGGGAAACGGGGGAGCGCCCCGACGGTTATTTCGGCGGGAATGTCTTGATATGATCGAAGATCTTGCGTCGATCCGCCGTGGCGATCCCCGGGAATTGTGGCATGCCCCCCGGACCCAGCGTCATCGCCGCGTCCAGATCCTCGAATGTCCCCTGGTACCCACGCAGGTCGGCGACCGATCGGTCTATCGGCTCGCCGCCGGCGCCGTGACAGCTCGCGCACTCGTTCAGATAGATCTTCTGTCCGGTGACCGGAGTGGTGTCGGCACTCGACGGCTTGTCGATCTCCGCGCGCGGGTCGGGGTCGAGCACCGAGCAGCCGGCACTCGCCAGCAGCAGCAGCGCGCCGAGCAACAGGGCCCGGCTTCCTGGTCGGTTCATCGTTCTGGTTCCGTTCATTGTTCTGATCGTGCTTCGTTGCTCATCGTGATCCGCCGCTCCCTCCATGGCTACGTCACGGTGATATCGTAGGTCGTCACGCCCGTCTGGCCGTCGAACAGATCGCGGTCGCTCTCCGGCTGCAGGTTGCCCGCCGCGTCGAGCGCGCGGATCGCTATGCGATGGCGTCCGGGGGGCGCGCTCCAGCGGAGTCGCCATGGCGCCCAGACGGCGCGGTAGGGGAAGGTGAGGCCGGCAGCGAGCTGTGCGATCGTCGGGGGAAGCGACTGGCTACGTTGCAGCTCCTCGAGCGACACAAGCTCAGCATCGACGAACGCGCCGTCGTCGATGCTGACTTCGACCTTGCTCACCGGGGCGTAGCCGCTCACGGCGAACCCGGAGATCTCGATGGTCCCGGCCGCGATCGTGATATCGTCGCGGATGACGGTCGACCGGCTTGTCACCCGCATCGTCCCATCATCGATGAACCCCTGATCCTGGTAGGTTCCGAAGGCGATGTCATGGACCGTCGCGCTGACGCGGGTGATCCACTTCACATTCTTGTAGCCGTAGCCCTCCTGGATGATCAGCCGCACCGGAAAGCCGTGCTCTGAGGGGAGCGGGGCGCCGTTCATCTGATAGACGAGCAGCGGCTCGGCCAGGCCGTCGGCCGCGGCATTGGTCAGGCGCTCGATCGTGATATTGTTGGCGAAGCCATCGGCGCCGTACATGAGCAGGCGTTTGATCGATGGCGAGAGCCCCGCGCGCTCCAGAAATATCCTCAGCGGCACGCCTGTCCAGTAGGCAGTTCCCATATAGCCGGTCGGCGTCAGACGGAGCGGGCTTTCGAGGATGCAGCCGATGGTCTTGAGGATGGTGATCTCCGCTCCCGCATCGCGCGCGGCCATCAGATCGGCGTAGCGCACCGTCAGCGGGTTCGCCACATCGCCGCTCTGGAACCCGTCGATCGTCATCTCCCATCCCTCCTGCGTCAGCACCGGGCGGGTCCAGCCGATGATGCTTCCCTCACCTCCGTTCTGCACGAAGAACTGATCGGCGGGGGTAAGGAAGGGGGCCGCGCTCCCTCCCCCCAGCGCCTCGACGCTATGGTCCTCGCACCCGGCGAGCAGCGGGGCGAACGCCACGCCGACGATGCCCGCGCCGCCGAGCTTCAGGAATGTTCTGCGATCAAGAGCCATGGCTGTTAGTATCGATACATCGTGGAAAGATGGAATCTTCGCGGGGAAGGGGGCCATGCCGATGGCCGCGCGATCACTTCGCGAGGAGCGTTCCGGAGTACGAGATCCCGAGCATCAGATCGAAGCTGTTCGCCGCCTTCTTGCCGTAGGGAGTGATGAACGCATCGGCGCTCAGCTCGAACCCGTCGTATACTTTTGCTATCACCCCGCCCCCAACTTTCAGATACTGCTGGGTTTCGGGGGGATGCTCGATATCGAAATCGTTGTCGTCCATACGGGTGGAGAACAGGGCGCGCGCCACGCCATGCACCAGCAGCCTGTCGAAGAAGGTATAGCCCGCCTCCGCCTCGGCGACGACCTCGTCGGCATAGTCGGGGGTGAACGCCGTTGCCGGATCGTTCAGCCTGGATGGGAAGATCGAGGGGCGCAGACGGTAGCCGACCGAGCCGGTGACATAGGCCGGGAGCGGGTAGAGCGAGAGCCCGTAGTTGCCGGCAATCTCCACGTTCAGGTTTCCCGATCCGAGCGGCGGCGTCAGATCGCGGCTGTAGCCGGTGGGTATCCCCACGCCGAGCGTCGCCGACACCACCTGCTGTCCGAACTGTGCGACCCGGTACTTCGCCGCCACGCCGATATCCCCGAGCCCCTGAGTCTGCTTCCGTTCGACCGGCGAGGTGATGATCACCCGCTTCAGCGCGGTATTGGCGATCAGCGTCAGCTGCTCGGTCAGACCATACTCGACATAGCAGTAGAGGCTCCGCTCGGCCAGCGGGTAGTTCCGCACCGTATAGGGGGGGCTGTCGGTCGGGTATTTGGTCTGGCCATCGAACCGGTAGACCGTGTTGGAGGAGGAGGAGCCGTAGGTGATCTTCGCGTAGATTTTGCCGAGCTCCTGCACCCATCCTCCGGCCCGTGCCTGTAGCGGGAGGAGAATGCATAGCAGCGCAAGTGCCACGCGATAGCGCGCTCGAACAGGGCTCATAGAGTGAACCTGATGGATAGCTGAACGTACGTGATACGGAAGGGTGCCGGAGAGCTTCAATGATGAGCCCGGCGTATGGCGCAAGGTACTACCATCACGCCGATCCAGCGAAGGAAATCATCCTCCTCGCTGCCGAATCCCGGACATGAAAAAGGCAGGGGAGCGCGCCTGCGTCCCCTGCCTTCGTACAACACCTCGGCCGGCCGTTGGTTACGGCTGCGACACGATATTCTTCTCGAAGATCCTGTACCGCTTGTACGGCGACGCGTTCATCATCTCCGCGGCGCGGTTCATCATCGTGTTGTCCTCCAGCACCCACGACGCCTCGCCGGTGGTGATGCCGCGCCGGACGGCGCGCTCCATGATCTCGCGATACAGCAGCGCATCGATCCCCTTCCCCTGATACTTCGGCAGGACGCCGAGGATGATGATCCGGAGCTGCTTGATCTGCTTCTTCTTGGTCATCAGGTTCATGATGGCCGTGGGCAGATTCTTGGGGCCCGGCGGGATGGCCGTCCCCGCCTTGAACGCCTGGTTGATATCGGGAACCACAAGGGCGAAGCCGATCGTCTCCCCCTCGTTCTCGGCGAACAGAACGAACTCCGGGTCGATGATCTGCTTCAGCTCGTAGGCCATCATGTTCATCTCCTCGTCGCTCATCGGCACGAAGCCCCAGTTCGGCTGCCACGCCTCGTTGTAGATCCGCTTGATCCGCTCCACTTCATCCGGGAAGCGTTTCATCGCCAGCTGGCGGATCGTCGTCCCGCCCCGCTGCTTCACCACATCGGTGACGCGCTTCAGCTTGTCGGTCATCGACGCCGGATACTGCACGTTCCAGGCCAGCAGATCCTTCGCCTTCGCCAGCCCCGCGTTCTCGAACAGCGTCGTGTAATACTCCGGGTTGTAGGGCATCTGGATCATCGCCGGCAGATGGAAGCCGTCGACCAGCAGGCCGATCTCATCGTTCATCGACGGGGAGATAGGGCCGCGCATCTCGGTCATTCCCTGCTCGCGGAGCCAGGCGGCGGCGGTGTTCAGCAGAGTGTTGGCGACGTCCTGATCGTTGATCGATTCGTAGAAGCCGAAGAAGCCGACCTGATCGCCGTGGCGCGCGTTGTGCGCGTCGTTGACGATCGCGCCGATCCTTCCCACCACCGTGCCATCCTTCTCGGCCAGGAAGAGCTGGAGCCTCGCGTGCTTGTAGAACGGGTTCTTCTCCACATCGATCAGCCGCATGCGGTCCATCTCGAGCGGCGGCACCCAGTTGGGGTCATCCTTGTACAGAGGCCACACCATCCTGATGAACTCCAGGCGCTCCTTGCGCGTCGCGGCCGCGCGGATCTTCACCGTGCCGGTGGTCGGGAGCACGTCGGGGACCGCCACGCCGATCTCCTCGGTGAACTCGCTCATCCCCTCGCCGCCGATCACCCCCTCGAACTGCTCGGCCGCGGTGGCCGGGGTCTCGGTCTCCAGCAGTCCCATCTCCGTTCCGATATCCTCGAACAGCTCGAGGATGCGGTCGAGATGATGCCGCTCGTGAGTAGCCATCACCGACGTGCGCATCATCTGCAGGCCGGGCATCACGCCGGGGGAGATGAACGCATTGACGAAGACGCCGGCGTCGAACAGGCGGCGCCAGAAGATGAACGTGAGCGTGTCGTCGCCGATGATCACCGGGACGATTCCCGTCTTCGACTCGATGATCCTGAAGCCCATCGAGGTGAAGCCGTTCCGGAGGTAGTTCGCGTTGTCGATGAGCTGATCGATCCGGTGCGGCTCGTCGCGCATGATCCGCAGCGCCGTCACCGCCGCGGCAACCGATGCCGGGGTGGGGGAGGCCGAGAAGATCAGCGCCGGGGAGTTGTGCTTGATATAGTTGATCACCCGCTCCTCGCCGACGACCCATCCGCCGAGCGACGCGAGCGACTTCGAGAAGGTCCCCATCGTCATATCGGTCTCCGCGTCCAGACCGAAGTAGCTTGCGGTGCCACGTCCGCCGTTGCCGATCACCCCCAGGCCATGCGCATCGTCGACCATCACGCGGGCGCCGTACTGCTTGGCAAGCGCTATCATCCTCGGCAGATCGACGATCTCGCCGGAGGTGGAGAAGACGCCATCGGTGACGATCAGCTTGCCGGCCGCCTCCGGCAGCCGCGAGAGCTGCCGTTCCAGGTCGGCCATATCGTTATGCTTGTAGCGCGCCACATCGCCGAAGGCGCCCTTCGCCATCAGGTTGCCGGCGACGATGCAGGCATGGTTGTCCTTGTCGGAGATGACGTAATCCCCCCGGTTGACAAGCGTCGGGATCACCCCCTGGGCGGTCTGATAGCCGGTCGAGAAGAGGAGGCACGCCTCTTTCCCCATGAAGTCGGCCATCTCCGCCTCCATCTCCTCGTGCAGCCGGACGGTGCCGGTAAGGTAGCGCGAGCCGGAGCATCCGGTGCCGAACTGCTCGGTGGCCTTGATGGCCGCTTCCTTGACACGGGGGTCGGCCGTCAGCCCCAGATAGTTGTTCGAGCCGGCCATGATGATCTCGCGCCCCTCGATGCGCACCACCGGCCCCTCGTTCTCCTCGATCGCCCGGAAGTAGGGATAGTAGCCGGCCTCTTTGACGTCATCGGCCCGTGTGAAGTCTCGACATTTCTGAAAGATATCTGCCAATGGATATTCTCCTGAGTGATTGCCAACTGAAAACTTGAAAGGGAGCGGAGGCTCGGTCGGTCCTGCCGGCCGTTACAGCCCGGGGTGGCGGCCAGGGCCACGGAGCGGGGAGAGCGCGCACAACAATAACAAGAATGCGATGCAGCGTTTGTTAGAGGATGTGAGCGGCCGAACCCCCGGAAATTCCGTCTTTGTGGTCATGGCGGAGCGTTGCGTCCGTTATCCCTGGCGCAGCCGCGCCTCCTGGATCAGCTTTTCCACCGTCATCACATCCTCCGGCGTATCCACCGCGTGTCCGGTATAGTCGGTCTCGACGCAGAAGAGCGACATCCCGAGGTCGAGCATCCTGAGCTGCTCCAGCTGCTCGCAGATCTCGAGCGGCGACGGGGCCGCCGTCACGAACTTCTCGAGCGCGTCGGGACGGTAGGCATAGATGCCGATATGGCGGTAATAGGGATGGGCGCTCGACCACTCCTCCGGCTCCAGATCGCGATGGCAGGGGATGGGGCTGCGGGAGAAGTAGAGCGGGGTATAATCCTTCCTGACCACCACCTTCACCACGTTCGTATCGAACAGATCGCGTCCCGAGGTGATACGCCCGATCGGGGTGGCGCATTCGCAGTCGGTCGACTCCAGCGCCTCGGCCAGCGTATCGATCACCGCCGGATCGATCATCGGCTCATCCCCCTGAATATTGATGATGAAGCGCGCCGGCTCGAGCGTCCGCGCGGCGGCGGCTATCCGGTCGGTGCCGGAGCCATGCTCCGAGGAGGTCATCACTGCCTCGCCGCCGAACCCCGCCACGACTGCCCTGATCCTCTCGTCGTCGGTGGCGACCACCACCCGGTCGGCACGCTCGGCGCGGCATACGCGCTCATAGACGTGCTGGATCATCGGCTTTCCGTCGATCTCCACCAGGGGCTTGCCGGGGAGTCTGGTCGATGCATAGCGCGCGGGGATCAGTGCAAGTACGTTCGTCATCTGCCGGATCTGCTGATGTGGAAATGTTGAGATGATACGGGGGCCGCATCACCATCCGATCACTGCGAGGAATACAGGGCGGGAATTCCGATACGGAGCGCCGGCCGCTCGCCGCTCACTCGGCAACGTCGCCGATCACCTTCGGAACGCTGAAGAACCCCTCGGTCTTCTTCGGTGCGTTGCGCAGCGCCTCGCCGGCCGGCAGAAGCTCACCAGGCTCGTCGTCGCGCAGACGCGAGGTCGCCTCGAAAAGGTTCGTCATCGGCTCGATCCCCTCGGTATCGATCCCGTTCAACGTCTCGACATAATCGAGGATCTGGTTGAACTGCGCGGTGAAGCCCTCCAGTTCCTGCCCGGTGAAGCGAAGCCTGGCAAGCCGGGCGATATGCTGGATCTGTTCGGGAGTTATCGTTGATGCCATTGCACGATCGATTCAAGAGAGAAAAGAAGAGAGATGGCGCCGCGCCATCGCCGCGTCGCAGGGAACCAATCTACGATTTGCGCCGATGCCGACAAATGGAGCCCGGGAAGTTCGGGGCCGACAAAAAAAAGAAGCTGTGTAGTTCACCCCTGACTACACAGCTTCGAAATGAAGGTTGAGGGTTGGTGCCTCGCGTCTTCGCATATGAATACTCGTCGAGTCCCGCTTTTGTTCCCAACCGGGGTAAAATTTTTTCGAGCGCCGTTCCCGGGCGAAAAAACGGCTTTCTACTCCCGCCTCTACCTATACATCGAGGCCACATACTCCCCGTAGCCGTTGAACGGGAGCGTCGTGACCCGCTCGTTGTTCCCCAGCAGGCGCTCCGATGCCTGCGACCACCGCGGATGCGGGACCGTGGGGTCCACGTTCGAGAGGAAGCTGTACTCGCTCGGGGCCAGGTCGTTCCAGAACGTCGGCGGCTGCTCTTCGGTGAGCTCGATCCTGACGATCGACTTCGGTCCCTTGTAGCCATATTTCCAGGGGACGATGATCCGCAGCGGCGCGCCATGCTGTTTCGGCAGCTCGTGGCCGTAGATTCCCGTCACCATCATCGCCAGCTCGTTGGTCGCCTCGTCGATCCGCATCCCCTCATAGTAGGGCCACTTGTACCAGGTCGCGCTCTTCTGGTTGGGAGCCTGGTCGGGACGAAGGAACGAGGTGAAGCGCACATACTTCGCCGACGACTGCGGCTCGGCCAGCTCCAGCACCTTCTTCAGCGGGATGCCGGTCCATGGAACCGTCATCGCCCACGCCTCGACGCAGCGGAAGCGGTAGACCCGTTCCTCCAGCGGGAGCTTTCGCACCAACTCATCGACGGTGAGCTTCAGCGGCTTGTTCACCAGCCCGGTGATCTCCAGATCCCAGGGGCGCGTCTGAAACCCTCCCACCAGCTCGCTGACCCGTTCCTTGGTCTCGGAGAACTCGTAGAAGTTGTTGTAATGCGCGGCGATCGATTCGTCGGTCAGGGGGCGATCGACGGTATATTGACTGTTTCTGCGCGCCGGGTAGAGATCGAGGTTCGGGTTGGGGAGGGCGGCCGCAGCGGCCGCCGGCGCGCGATGGTCGTCGCCGGCGCGGCAGCCTATCGTTCCCAGCGCTATCGCCCCAAGCCCCATCGTCCGGAGGAAGCGGCGGCGGTTCGCGAAGATATGCTCCGGCGTGGCCTCGCGTTCGGGGATGCGCCAGCCCGGTGGAATGATGATATTGCTCATGCTCTCGAATCTCCTCTGATGATCGCCATGTGATTATCCCCCTCCGGTGAAGGCGTTCTCCCGGCGGAGCCGGGGGAGATCGCAGGTGAAAATAACGTTCGGCGCGTGCCTGCCGAAGCCCGGCAATCGTTAATTTCGGCGGCGCCGAACGGCGCGGATCTCATTCGAACAACGAATAACCTCTCCGAAGAGTTTTTGGTAGATACGCTATGAAGTGGTTGATCGGTTTGGTGATCGCGGCTGCCCTGGTCGCCATCGGGTTCTGGGGGTATGGTGCGATCGGCGTCAACAAGGTGACGGTGGCCGCTCCGGAGCGTCGCGAGGCTATCCGCGCCGTCTATGCCACAGGGATGGTCAAGGCCGAGCAGATGGCGCGCATACGCCCGGAGCTTGGCGGGAAGGTGCTGCAGCTCGCCGCCAGACAGGGGGAGGAGATACGGGAGGGGGACCTTGTGATGGAGGTCGAGGCGCAGCAGCAGGAGGATGCCGTCACCGAGCAGAGCGCGCGGGTACGCGAGGCGTCGGTCGCCGTGGAGGAGGCCGAGGTGAACCTGCAGCGGGAGACCGATCTGCTGGCGCAGGGGGCGACCACCCAGGAAGCAGTCGATAAGATGAAGGCGGCATACGATCGCGCATCGGCGTTCCTCCGCACCGTGCGGGCCACGCTCGCCACCCGCAAGTCGCTCAGCGGCAAGGGGAAGATCCTCGCCCCGATCACCGGCATCGTCACCAGGGTCAACGTCTCGGCCGGCGATGTGATCCCCGCCAATGCCGACGCGGTGACCATCCTCGATCCGTCGTCGTTCAAGATCTACGCCGATATCGACGAGCTCGATATCACCCGCATCCGTCCGGGGCAGGAGGCGGTGGTGGCCTTCGATGCCATCCCGCGCTCCCGGTTCAAGGCGCGCGTCGAGCGGATCATCCCCCAGGCCGATGAGGTCACCAAGACGCTTCCGGTGATCCTGAACCTCCTCGAATTTGTGCCGAACCTCTCCGACGGGCTCACCGCGACGGTGAACATCGTGCAGGAGCGGCGGCCGAACTCCCTTACCATTCCCGCTACGGCGCTGTTCAATGAGCGGAGTTCCACCGCGTCGATCTTCATCGTCACCGACCATAGCCGGCTGGAGCTTCGCGAGATAAAGGTGGGGGTGCGGGGCGAGGATTACGTGGAGATCCTGGAGGGGCTGCGCGACGACGAGCGCGTGGCACTGAACCCCAGCCCGAAATGGAAGGACGGCGACGAGGTGGAGATCGATAAACAGAAGACGCGGGCGAAGGCCAAGACCCCGTAATCCCGACCGGTGGCCCCGGCACGCATCGACACGAACATCAAGCAGCAGGCTCGCGCATGCCATTCGGTCTCGCCCTTCAGATAGCGCTTCGTCATCTCCTCTCGCGCAGACGGCAGACGTTCCTTGCCATGCTCGGCATCGTGGTCGGCGGCGGGATCTTCGCGCTGATGCTGGCGGTCAGCGCCGGGCAGTCGGATTTTCTGCGCGATAAGCTGATCGATATCTCGCCCCACCTCCTGCTCCTCTCCGACCGCATGAAGCCTCTCACATCGCCGAACCTGCTGGGGGGCGAAAAGGGGATCGTCGAGCTGACGGTGAACACGCCGCCGGTCACGCGCCGCGAACTGAAGCCCTACAGCGAGCTGGTGGCGAGGATCGAGAAATCGAGCGATGAGATCGCCGCCGTCGCCCCCTACATTGTCGTGCAGGGGGTGCTCCGCAACGGCACCCGCTACCAGACGGTGACGGTGCGTGGGGTCGATCCGGTCCGCGAGAAGGATATCGCCAGGCTCGACCAGAGCATCAGCGACGGACGGCTCGACGCGCTGGGGCGCCTGCCGGGGGGGGCGGTGATCGGGCGGGGCCTTGCCCGGAAGCTGAAGGCCCGTGTCGGCAGCGACGTGAGCTTCGTGGTTCCGTCGGGGGCGATCCAGACGCTGCAGGTGGTGGCGATCTTCGAGAGCGGCGTGGCGAACTTCGACGACAAGCGCGGCTACATCAATCTGGCGCTGGCGCAGTCGCTCCGCTCGATGCCCCGCAACTCGGTGACCGGGCTGAGCATTCAGCTTCGCGATATCGATCACGTGGGGGAGGTCAAGGAGATCGTGCAGGCGGCCAGCGGCTACAAGGCCGAGACCTGGGAGGAGTCGAACGCGCAGATCCTGGCGTTCCAGGCCCGCCAGCGGATCACCTCCCGCATTCTGGTGATCTTTGTGTTCGTCACCGCCGCGTTCGGCATCGCCAACACGCTTGTGGCGAACGTGCTGCAGAAGCGGCAGGATATCGCGGTGATGAAGTCGCTCGGCGTCTCGCGCGGAGGGGTGGTGAAGATATTCATGCTGGAGGGACTGATCATCGGATTGATAGGGGGGGCGCTCGCGGCGCTTGCCGGGTATGGACTGGCGCGCCTCTTCGGAGCGCTCGATCTTGTGCCGCGGTCGGAGACATCCTACATCCGCTTCGATACGTTCCCGGTCTCGCTCGACTACCGGCTCTACCTCCTGACGTTCGCCCTGGCGGTCGTCATGGCGCTCATCGCGAGCATCTTTCCGGCGCGGCGCGCGGCGCGCTTCGTTCCGGTGAGGATCATCCGGGGGGAGTAACAGGAGTATATTCTCGTATGGGTCTGATCTGGCACATCGCTCTGAAACAACTGCTCGCCCGCAGGCGCCAGGCCGTGACGATCGTCACCGGCGTGGTGATCGGCGTTACCGTGCTGATCGTGACCATCTCGCTGTTCGGCGGGCTGCTCGATTCGTTCACCGCGAAGATCCTCGACGTCTCTCCGCACGTCACGATGAACGCCGAGAGCGCCGCCGGCCCGTCGAGCGATCTGCTGCTCGATGGGGATCAGGGGGTTGCCGTCGAGCTGCGCAAGAACAGCGAGCGCGAGGAGCGGACGCGGGTGCGGAACGTCATGACCACGCTCCGTTCGCTGGAGCGCGCGCTGGGCGACAGGATCACCGTCGCCTCGCCGTTCCTCGCCACCCAGGCGCTCGCCGCGTACGGCACCAACGAGGCCACGCTTCCGATCAGCGGCGTGCTGCCATACCGCGAGGCGCGGATCAGCGATCTGCCGAAGTACCTCAAGAGCGGCTCGATCGCCCGGCTCGATGCGGCGCGTACCGGCATGCTGATCGGCGAGAAGGCCGCGAACGATCTCGGCGTGAAGTTCGGCGACAGGATCAGGCTGGTATCGCTCACCGGCGATGTGTTCAACGTGCAGATCGTCGGGGTGTTCAGGCTGGGCGTCGAGGCGTACGACCGGGGGGGGCTTGTGAACCTGCGGCTTGCGCAGGCGCTGGAGCATGCGCTGCCGGGGGAGGCGAGCGGCATCGCTCTGCAGGTGCGCGACGTCGAGGATGCCCCGGCGGTGGCCGAGACGATCGAGCGGATCACCGGGAGAAAGACCGAGACCTGGCGGGATACCAACGCGGGGATCATCGCGATCTTCACCTTCCTCCAGATTCTGTTCTTCGTGGTGGTCGGCTTCGTGATCATCATCTGCGGCTTCGGGGTCGCCAACATCCTGATCACCAGCGTGCTGGAGAAGCAGCGCGATATCGCCGTGATGAAATCGTACGGGTTCTCGGCCGGCGCCATCACGACGATCTATCTCTATCAGGGACTGATGGTCGCCGTCGCCGGAAGCGTGATCGGCTCGGCGGTCGGCGCGGGGGCGATTCTGCTGCTGGAGCGGATGCCGGGGGGAAGCACCGGCGGCGTTGCCCCGGTGGAATCGGCGACGCTGCAGATGGGATGGAGCCCCTGGTATTTCGTGGCGGCGATTGCCGGAACGATCGTGGTGAGCGCCATCGCCGCGGTTGCCCCGGCGCGCTCGGCCGCCACGGTGATTCCCGTCGAGATTCTCCGGGGCGAGCGCTGATCTCCAGCTCTTCGACTCCATACTATTCTGATCTGAACTGCTCATGAAGACGACCTCCCTGTACGGCGCGCTGCGGCTTCTGCTCCTCCTCCTGATTGCCGGAGGGAGCACCATCGCGCAGCCGCGAACTCTGACGCTCGACGATGTGCTCCGTCTGGCCGATGAGCAGAGCCTCGATGTACGCAAGGCGCGTATCGCGCTCGAGAGGGCGACGCGGGCCATCGAGTCGGCGCGGGCGCTCTATCTGCCGGAGGTGAGCGCCGGAGCCGATTATACCTTCAATATCCAGCGGGGTGTCTTCTTCGTCGCGCCCGGAACATTTTTCAACGAGACCGGGACCACGCAGGTATTTCCGATCGGGAGCCGGCACGCCGGATCGCTGACGCTCAACATCAGCCAGCCGCTCTATGACCCGGTGCGGAGGATGCAGCAGCGGGTCGCCGAGGCGGGGGTGGATGTCTCGAAGGCGGAGCTGGAATCGGCGCGCGCCCTTGTAAGGATGAACGCGGAGAAGGCGTTCTACCGGGCGCTCTATGCCAGGGATGAGAAGCAGACGCGCGACGAGCAGATCGCGATGGCGCTCGCCAATCTCGATGTGACGCTGGCGCGCTGGCGCGGCGGACGGGCGATGGCGCTCGACACGCTGACGGCCGGCGTGACTGCCGCGCGCGCGAAGACCGTGGCGCAGCGGGCGAACTTCAACTATCTGGGGGCGCTGCTGACGCTGGCGACGGTTCTGGATCTTCCCGATTACGAGAACCTGTCGGTGGCCGGGAAGCTGGAGATACCCTCGGCGCCGGGTCCGAGCGGCGGCGATATGGTGGAGTCGATCGGACGGCTCAACTCGGCGCAGATGCGGCTGGCCGAGGCACGGCGGGCGGCGGCCGAGACGAACGTGGCGCTCGAGAGCTTCAGCGCCTACCCCACGATCGACGCGATCGGGAGAATCCAGGGGCTCGGCCAGAGCGATAAGATCCTTCCCGACGATCCCCGGTTCGCAATGACATCGCAGATCGGGATCAGTGCCTTCTATCCGATCTCCGAGCTCTGGCGGGGAAACCCGAGGCGCGAGGAGGCGGAGTTGCGGGTGCAGGAGGCGGGGCTCGAGATCAAGCGGATACAGCGGGAGGACAGCTCGCAGCGCGAGGCGGTGCTGCTGCATATGCGCGCCGCGCGCGCGCAGCTTCTGGCCGAGCAGGCGAGTGTGGAACAGGCGCAGCGGGCCGCCGATATCACGATGGTTCTGTTCAAGGAGGGACGCTCGGCGCTCATCGACGTGGAGCAGGCGCAGGGACGGGTTCTGGAGGCACGGCTCGCCGAACAGCAGATGAGCCTTCAGTTCCTCGAAGCTTACGCCGAGCTCAAGGCGGTGGTGGGGGATCTGTAACGGTGACCGCGTCGAGCCATATCGATCACTTTGTTTCCTGCATCTAATCCGGATGGCCGCTTTGTTGAGATCGCGCAAACAGAAAGAATCTTCGGCGGCAGTCGCCGGAGCTCCCATACTTCGGCTGGAGCATGTGCGGAAGGATCTCCGCTCGTCGAAGGAGCTGACCCAGACGATCATCCCCGATCTGTCGGTGACGATCGGCCGGGGGGAGTTCGTCACGATCACGGGGCCCTCCGGCTCGGGGAAGAGCACGCTGCTCTATATGATGGGGGGGCTCGATATCCCCACCGCCGGGAAGATCACCTTCGACGGCGATGAGATCTCCGCGATGGCCGAGGAGAAGCTGGTGAAGCTCCGCAACAGGAAGGTTGGCTTCATCTATCAGTTCCATTTCCTTCTCCCCGAGTTCAGTGCCCTCGAGAATGTGATGATGCCGATGCTGGTGGGCGGGGTCGCGCGGAAGGCCGCCCAGGAGCGCGCCGAGGAGCTGCTGCTGCGGGTGGGGCTGAAGGAGAAGCACGCCAGCCGTCCGAACCAGCTCTCCGGCGGAGAGCAGCAGCGCGTGGCGGTGGCGCGCGCGCTTGCCAACAGGCCGCTGCTGCTGCTGGGGGACGAGCCCACCGGATCGCTCGACAGCGTCGCGACGCGGCAGGTCTACGATCTGATGGCCGAGCTGAGCGCCGAGGGACAGACCATCATCTATGTGACGCACGACGCGGCGCTCGCCGACAAGGCGCGCCGGAGGATCAATCTTGTCGATGGAAAGATCGAGAGCGATCTGTCCGCCCCCGGCGAGGAGGTGCCGGCCGGCCGGATCATCGATCCGCTTCCGCCCGATGCCGATGCGGCGGCGGCGGAGTAGGATCACCCTCGACGATATCGGTCCGCTATGATACCGGGGGAGGCGCCGCTTCCCTTGGTCCGGTAAACCCAACCAACAACCCATTACAATGAGATTCCCATCACTGGATTCGCTGCTCAGCGCCGCGCGCGCCACACTGGTGCGCTTTCCGCTGGTGCTGCTGGCGGGCGCTCTCCTGGCGCTGTCGGTCATCGCCGATACGGACAGCGAGCGGAATGCGCTTATTCCGGGGCTCGGCATCGCGTTCCTCTTCGCCATCACGCTGTTCACCGAGCGCCGGGGATGGAGCGCTGTGGCGCGGCTGGGCGCGCAGACGGGAGGGATCGCGCTGCTGTTGTATTACTTCTCGCTTCCCGGGGATTTCAGCACGACCGACCAGATCCGGTTCGCGCTGTTCGCGATCGGCGCGCATCTGCTGGTCGCGTTCGCCCCCTATACGGGGAGGGACGAGGTGGAGGGGTTCTGGCGCTACAACGAGATACTCTTCATCCGTGCGCTCACCGCGGCCCTCTTCACCACGGTTCTGTTCGCCGGTCTGGCGCTCGCCCTGGCCTCCATCGACCGGCTCTTCAACGTCGATGTCGAGCCCCAGGCCTACGCCGATCTGGCGGGGGTGCTCTATGGGGTCTTCGCCACATGGTTCTTCCTGTCGGGCGTGCCGACGGATTTCGAGGCGCTCAGGGAGAACGGCACGTATCCGCGCGGCCTGAAGATCTTCACGCAGTATGTGCTCCTGCCGCTGGTTTCGATCTATCTGGTGATCCTCTATCTCTACGCTGCCAAGATCATTATAAGCTGGGAGCTTCCCAACGGCTGGGTATCGTCGCTGATCATCGGGTTCGCCGTGGCCGGCATCCTGGCATCGCTTCTTCTCTGGCCGATCCGGGATCAGGAGGGGAACCGCTGGATCAGGCGGTTCTTCGGCGGGTTCCACTGGGCGATGCTTCCGCTGGTGCTGCTGCTGGTGCTTGCTATCTGGCGCCGGGTTGCCGATTACGGGATCACCGAGAACCGTTATTTCATCATCGCTCTGGCCGTCTGGCTTGCCGGGATCACCCTCTATTTCATTATCAGCCGGCGCGACAACATCAAGCTGATCCCGATCACCCTCTGCGTGATGGCGCTGGTCGGGTCGTTCGGTCCCTGGAGCGCGTTCGAGGTGTCGGTCGACTCCCAGACCACGAGGCTGGAGGAGCTGCTGCGCGACAATAAGATCCTGGTGGGGGATACCGTCGTCGCGGCGACGCTGAGCGACAGTGTCGCCAAGGATGTATCGGCGCGGGTCTATTCGATCCTCTATTTCCTCGATGATCGTGGCGGCCTCGACAGGCTGCGGCCGTGGTTCCCCGGTCATGGAGCCGGTGATCTGACCATGGCCGAGATCCAGGAGGCGATCGGGCTTGGCAGCGCGCTGGGATATGCCCAGACCGCCGAGAGCTTCAGCTTCGGCGAGTGGGAGCCGATGGAACGATACCCGATTCCGGTGCGGGGCTTCGATTTCTGTTATACCATCGCCGGGATAGAGAGCGGGGAGCGCGATACGCTTACGCTGGATGAGGCTCCATACATCCTTAGCTATAGCGACAGTCTGGCGAGCTTTATTCTGGAGGGGAGGGAGCGGATGAGCTTCGATCTTCGTGGGATTATCGCCAGTGCCGACAGTGTTCGTGCCGCGTCGGTGGCATCCGGCGGCTCCGCCGATGCCCCCTTCAATCCCGGTGCGCCGGCTATCATCGAGGCGATCGGGAGCGGCATGCGCGGGCGTCTGGTGATCCATTACCTGCGGGGACACTCTGCAGCGGGACGGGCGGTGCTCAGCTCGATGAGCGGTTATCTGCTGCTGGGGCGTGATTCCACTGCGGCGCCCCGGTAGCCCGGGGCGCCGGGCGCGGTCATGATGCGGCGGTCGTGGGGAACTCCATCTTCAGCTCCCGCATCCGCTCGGCCACGACCCGGCCGATCAGATAGTTCCGGTACCACTTTTTGTCGGCCGGGATGATATACCACGGGGCGTACGGGGTGTTGGTCGCCCCGATCATCCCCTCGAACGCGGTCATGTACTGATCCCAGTATTCCCGCTCGGCCAGATCGCCGGGAGAGAACTTCCAGAGCTTCTTCGGATCGTTCAGCCGTGCGTCGAACCGCTTCTGCTGCTCCTTCTTGGAGATATGGAGGAAGAACTTGATGATCACGGTGCCGTTCTCGGCGAGTATCCGCTCGAAGTCGCGGATCTGCCGGTAGCGCTGATCGAACAGATCCTCCTGCGCGACGATCTCCGGCGGGAGGAACTCCGCGTTGAGGATCTCCGGGTGGATCTTCGCGACGGTGACCTCCTCGTAGTGGGAGCGGTTGAAGATCGCCACCTCGCCGCGCCCGGGACAGGCCGCGTGAATACGCCAGAAATAATCGTGGTCGATCTCCGGCTCCGAGGGCTTCTTGAACGAATGGATCTTCAGCCCCTGCGGGTTGAACCCTCCGGCCAGATAGCGCACCGCCCCATCCTTGCCGCTTGCGTCGATCCCCTGCAGGATGATCAGCAGCGACCGCCGGTTCTCGGCGAACATCAGGTAATGGAGATCGTAGAGCTCCTCCTGCAGCGCCTGCATCCCCTTCGCAGCCTGGGCTTTCTTCACATCGTTCGTATCGCGTGGATCGATCGATTCGAGCCGGAGGTTGCTTCCGGCGGGGCGTATCTGTGTGCTCATCGCTTTTGGGTTGGTTTATGATCGCATTGCCTGGCTGTCATACAGCAAGATTCGTGCGGCCGATGGCGCCGGCACCTCCGCATCCCTGCCGAGGGAGGATCTCCGGGGCGACGGTGTAACTTCCGTATCCATAAGGTGTTCCACTGCCGCCCCCTAAACATTTTCCTGTATGGCGAGCAAGTACACACGACATACCGACGAAGAACTTTTCACCCTCATGGTTGGGGGGGACAAAGATGCGTTTGTCGAGCTGTATACGCGCTATCGTAGCCGTATTTACGCATATGCCCTCCGGATGCTTGGCGACCGCGACCGCGCCAACGACGTCTTTCAGGAGACGTTCACGCGTATTTACCATCGCTGCCGCGAGCACGATACCCAGATGGGGAATGTGTCGGCGTATATCTTTACGACCGCGCGCAACCTTTGCCTGAACATGATACGCAACACCAAGCCGGTTTCGGCCGTCGAGGACTATCATGAGATCGTTTTTCAGCCGAGCCATGAAAATCTCGAGCTTGCCGAGCTGGTGAAGCGATCGCTGGAGCTTTTGCCGCAGCATCACCGCGAGGCGTTCGTGCTGCGGGAGTACGATGGATTGAGCTACCAGGAGATCTCCGAGGTCACCGGGCAGAGCCTCTCCGCCGTAAAGGTGCATATCTTTCGGGCGAAGGAGAAGCTGCGGAAGATTCTTTCTCCCTACCTGGAAGAAGAGGTATAAGCATGCAGTATCTTGATCGAACCTACCGTATTGGATGCCTGATCCTATGACACAGAGTGAGGCGATTCTCGAATATATCGACGGCACGCTCGACCATGATGCCGAGCAGACGCTGTTCGAGGCGATGGCGCGGCAGCCCGAGCTCCGCGCGACGCTGCGGCAGTTCGTCAGCATCGGAGCGGCCGTCCATGCCGATCGCGAAGCCTATGCCCCCCCTCCGGATGTCGAGCGGGCGCTGATGGCTAATCTCGGTCTTGCTCCGAACGCAGCCGTGCCGGGCGTTGGCCCCGGAGCCGGTGCCGCCGGGGCGGCCTCGGGCGGTGCTGCATCGGGCGGAGCGTCGGCCTGGTTCGGAACGTTCGGCGGCTGGATGGTCTCCTTCCTGCTCGGCCTGGCCGTTGCCGTCGGGAGCGTCTATCTGGCGATGCGCGATGCCGGCGGAAGCCCCGTGGCCGATCGAGCCCCGAGCCCTGCCGCGGTCGGTGCCGGAGTCGATACCATCGGCCTTCCCGCGCCGTCGGCCGCTCCGCTGCGTTCCGGCGATGTGGCTGCGGTGGCGCCGTCGGTCGTTGAAGCGCCGTCAACACAGCAGGGGGCCGTTCCGACGGATATGGCATCGGCGTCGCGGAAAACGTTGCGTGCGCGCACCACCAGTCGCGGCGCCACGTCTGTGCGCGACGGCGGCATCGGTATCGGAAATGCCGCGCAGACGACCCCCAGTGCGGATGGCGCGGCGGCGATTCAGAGCCCGGTGGTTCGTGATGGCGGGCTCGGCTCCGGCACGACCGAGTCGGCGATCCCGACGATCGACCATGTCGGGCTGCGCGCCTCCTCGCCGGCCGATGTGCGGTCGAACGGTGCTGCGGCTTCGTCGATGCCGGCGGCTCCCGCAGCGATGCAGTCATCGTCGATCGATCTGATGATGGATGATCCCGAGGCGGGCGATCACATGATCATCGAGGCGCGCGGGAAGTTTGACAAGTCTCTGACCCCGACCAATGCCCGTGCCGGCCGATCCGATGGTGGGGTTCTCGACAGGATGGCGTTTGGTCTGTACTGGCAGCCGAATGCATCGTTTGCCATCGGCGTGGAGGGAGGGACCGACTCGTACGATCAGAAGCTCCGTTACGATACCGGGGCCATCAGCCGGGTGGAGCAGCGTCCGCTCTACCGGTGGGGAGGATTGACGAGCCGGATCTATCTGGGGTCGCTCGAGGGAATCGAGCTGCACCCATTTATGCAGATAACGCTGGGCGGAACGTCGGTGGGGCCGCTCGGGCGGCTGCGTGTTGGTACCACCTATGAATTTGGCCCCATGGCACTAAACGTCGGAGCCGAGGCGTCGGGGCTGATCTACCGCTTCAACGGCATTTCGCAGATGTCGGGGCAGTGGGGCGGAACATTCGGACTGGAGGTGAAGCCATGGTAGCAACCAGCATACGGCGGGCGTTCGCCCCGCTTCTTCTCGGTGTTCTGCTGCTGTCGTCATGCGGCGATGTCCCGGTCGATCCCGATACGGCGACGGTTATCAACCGCGCGGAACACCACGATACGGTGGAAATCCGGGTTCCCGTCGAGGTCCCGGTGGAAGTCCATGTGATACGCAACAGCGTACGCAAGGGGTGGGTCTATTACCGGGAGCAGGGACCCTACGGGGGCAACCCGCAACGGTGCGATCTGGCGATCGATTCCTATGCAGTCGATGTCGATCTGGTCGGCGACAGGCCGAAAACGCTCAGCTTCCGGCTCGCGGCGCGCGTTCCGGAGCCCATATGGTGCCGCTGGATCTACGCATGCGTCAAGGATCTGACGCTGGATGCATCGTGCAGGGGAAGTCAGGAGCTGAATAATGATCCTCTTGCCAACCTTCCGGGACTTCTGTTCTCAGGTCGGCCAGGGAATCAACCCGATAAGGGGGGCAGGATCGATGCGATATGCAGGCTGGGATCACAGAGCGATCGCCTGCTCCATGTCGTTATCGGTGGGAATTTCCCCGACGCAGGGAAAGCAAGAATCGATTCGATCAAGTTCGAGATCGCCTACTAGTACCGGAGGGCGTGCCGTCGCGGCTAGCTGCGGCACGCCCGTTCTGTTTTCCACCAGATCCCACCTCTCTCTTCAATTCCCGGGTAGTGTCTCAGTGTGCCAGCATGTTGGGACGGAGTTCAACTCCGGCCCAGCCTCTCAGCGCTCGACGATCACACCGAGACACTACCAATTCCCGACACCGCCACACGGTACGACGATTTTTTTTAGCTTGCCTCCGCCGTCGGCTCCCTCCACACACACATTCATCCTCACAGCCATGAGCACCCATGATGCAGATGAAGTGTCCCGCGATTGTCTTGTAGCGGTTGTCACCAACGACGCCGATCTGCGGCGTTTTACCGATGAGCACTGGTATCGCATACCGGCACGGGCTGTCGGCCGGTCGATCACCGAGGCGGCGGTCCGCCAGGCGGGCCTTCTGGCGCTTTACCAGACCTCCGGCGTGCGGGACGGGCTCCCCGGCGCCATCGAGTTCTGGGGGGAAGTGCGGGAGATGCAGACCCTTCCGCGCCACGCCATACTCCCGGACGAAGCCGGCCATCCCGCAGCCGGGGAGCTCTATCATCTGATCCGTCTGGCCCGCGTCGAGCGGCTCGATGCTCCCATCATCGCGCGGCGGCCCCGCCGCATCACCTTTCTGCGCACCACCCGCGACCGACTCTTCCATGCCTCCGATATCAACGACCTCGTGGTGGGCACGGGCGCCGAGGAGCGTCTGTGGCGGGCGCTTCGCGATGGAGATCTCGAGGTGGAGCGGCGCTTCTTCCTCCGTTCCGGCGATGTCGTGATGGAGGTCGATTTCGCCCTTTTTCAGGAGGAGCGGGCGCTGGGGCTTCTCTGCGGCGAGACCGTTCCCGCCGTCAACGCGGATGATGTGGTCGACGCCTGGCGCATCCTCCGCTTCTCTCCGGCCCGCCTCGACCGGGAGTTCTCCGATTGTCTGACAGAGATCGCCGACTATCTCCGCCGCATGCGCGAAGGATAACTCATCGTCGGTGATATGCTGGCGATGCCGGCAATGGGATTTGCTGGCGCAACTATTGCCGTAAGTGGGTATTTGCCGATCTGTCGATAACACCGGCCAGATCGTCCGATTTTTCGTACTATTGCATTCTGAACAGTCGAAATTTTCTATGAAGCTTACCCGATACGGAAGCGACGTGCTGATTACGATGGCGCTTCTTGCCGTCGGCCTCGTCGCCGTTGGATTATTTGTCGAGATACTCTGGCTGAAGGCGCTTCTGGTTGCGCTTGCCCTGTTTCTCGGCGCTTTTACCCTCTATTTCTTCCGCGATCCCGATCGCGTCGTCCCCGACGGCCATGCCGAGGAGGGGATCATCATCTCGCCGGCCGATGGCAAGGTGGTGGTGATCACCGACGTGGACGACCAGGAATATCATCATGGCCCGGCCAAGCAGATCTCGATCTTCCTCTCACCGCTGAATGTCCACGTCAACCGCATACCGGTCAGCGGCGAGGTGGATTATTATCGCTACGTGAAGGGGAAGTATATGGTCGCGTTCCACGACAAGGCGTCGGAGCTGAACGAGCGGACCCATATCGGCATCAAGAACGGCCGTGTGCGCGTGCTGTTCAAGCAGATCGCCGGCGCGGTGGCCCGGCGGATCGTCTGCAAGATCGGCGTCGGTGATCAGGTTCATGTGGGCGATCGGTTCGGCATGATCAAGTTCGGAAGCCGCATGGATCTTGTGGTTCCTCCGGAGATGATCGTCGAGGTGCATCTCGGTGATATTGTTGTGGCCGGCGAGACCGTGATCTGCCGTCTGCCGAACGCCTGATCCGTCGTATCGGCGTGAGCGGGATGCGGCCGGCGCGGCCGGGTCATCGCGTGTCTGGTGCTCTCCGTCTGAGCGGCCATCGCAGAGTGGGCGCTCTATCCCTTACACATTAGCAGAAGCCTGTGCCGATCCGTGTGACGCGCTCGGTGATTCCGAGCTTGTTTACGAGCATGAATCTCTTCTGCGGCTTTTTCGCGATCGTGAAAGCCGCTCATGGTGATTATAGCGCGGCGGCCTGGCTGATCGTGCTCGCCGGGATATTCGATGCTCTCGACGGCGCGATGGCGCGTCTGACCAACTCCAGCTCCGAGTTCGGTGTGGAGCTCGACTCGCTGGCCGATGTGGTGAGCTTCGGCGCGGCGCCGTCGTTCATCCTCTATCAGGCCTTCTTCCAGTCGTGGGAGACGCCGGGGGTGGTGCTCGCCTCGCTGCCGGCGCTCTGCGGCGCGCTCCGTCTGGCACGCTTCAACGTGCAGTTGGTGGGCTTCGACAAGGACTATTTCATGGGGCTGCCGATCCCCTCGGCGGCGCTCGTGCTGATCAGCTATCTGGTGTTCTATCATCTCCCTGGCGGCTCGTTCATTCCCGAGAGCATCAAGCCATGGCTCCTGGCGGCGATCACCGTGATCGTTTCGCTGCTGATGGTCAGCACCATCCGATACGACACCCTGCCGAAGCTCAACAAGGAGGGGATCAAGAAATCCCCCGCAAAGGCGATCGGCGTGCTCGTCGGCATCGTCGTCATTATCGTCACCAAGGGGAAGGCGATCTTCCCGCTGATGGCGCTCTACCTTCTGTTCGGCATCGTCCGCCAGCTTGTGGCGATAGCGCGGCGGCGCGGCGACGAGGAGGAGGAGGACGATACGATGGAGGTCGACGAGAAGACCCCCTTCGATGTCTGACGGTCTGTCTCCCTGATCCCGGTACTGTCCTGCCCCGGGGTCGTGTCTCGATGAGCGAGCCGCATGGCATTGGCCGTGCAGGACTCCGACGTTTCTCCGGATCGTGATCGAGGTCCCTCTCTGCTCACATTCGGCGGCATGCCGCGTTCATGCCATGCACCTTCATCCCTCAGGTTATCAATCTCCGGTGGATGATGTTCGATGCCTCGCCGGATCGATCGTCGTTTCCATTGGCTCGTCCCCTGCCAGGCGCCGTGTCTTCGGAACAAGCAGTACGACCACATCTGACTCATGAGCATCTATGACCAGGCCAAACAGTGATACGGCCGATGTCCGACGGCCACGCACCACGGCGCAGCAGCGGGAGCGACTCGCGTCGCTGATCGCGACGTTCCAGCGCTCCTATCGTACCGGCCCCGACCATGCCCGCGGACTCGCCGAGGAGGCACTTACGCTTGCCACGGCGCTCGGCGACGATCACTCGATCGCGCAGTGCCGCCAGCAGCTCGGGCTCTGCGATTTCGGTCTGATGGACTACCACAGCGCCCTCATCAATCTCCGCAAGGCGTGCCAGCTCTTCGAGGATCTGGAGGAGCCGGCCGCCGCCGCCGAGACGCTGCTGGCGATCGGCAGCGTCCTTGCACGGCAGAACAGCTATGCGCAGGCGATCGAGGCGTTCCGCTCGAGCATGCTCATCAGCCAGGAGCAGGAGAGCCGGGAGGGGATGGCCGTGGCGCTGACGGCGCTTGGGAACATCTATACCGATCTCGGGGATTACGTCACCGCGCTTCGCCACCATTTCGATGTGCTCGCCATCCGCGAGAGCCTCGACGACGGCGACGCGCTCGGGGTGACCTACGCCGATATCGGTTTTATCTACGCGCAGATGGGGGAGGTGGAGTCGGCGCTCGGCTTCTTCACCAAGAGCCTCGATCTTCTGCTGGAGCGCGGCAGCAACATGCTGGCGGTGCGCGCGCTGGGGAACATCGGCGCGATCCATCTGTCGCGCGGCGAGCTGGGACAGGCGCTGGAGTATGGCCTGCGGACGCTGGTCATTCAGGAGCAGCTCGGCAACCGCGCGGGGCTTGCCGAGGCGCTGATCGCCATCGCCACGGTCCATGAGCGCTCCAACCGTCTCGACGACGCGCTGACGCCGCTGCTGAAGGCGCTCGCCATCGCCGAGTCGCTCGAGGACTCCCATCTGCAGGCCACGGCGCTGATCGGCGCCAGCAATATCCATCGCAAGCGCGGCGAGCCATGGGAGGCAGCGGTCTGTCTGGATCGCGCGCTGGCGCTGGCGCGCGAGACGGGGGAGAAGCGTCTGGAGTACACTATCCATGAAGCGTTCTCGCAGACCTATGAGGAGATCGGGGAGCATGCCCAGGCGCTGGAGCATCACAAGCTGTTTGCGCGCATCAGGGAGGAGCTGCAGGGGGAGGAGAAGATGCGGGCGATCGCCGAGATCGAGGTGCGCGTCTCGCTGGAGAAGGCCGAGCGGGAGCGGGAACTCTACCGGCTGAAGGCGGAGCAGCTGCAGGTCGAGGTGGAGCACAAGACGGCCGAGCTGACGGCGATGGCGCTCAGCATCGTCCAGAAGAACGAGATGCTCGACGCGCTGAAGGAGCGGGTCCTCAAAAGCATGCCTGCCTCCGGCAAGCGCGACGATACATTGCTCAGCACCGTGATCGACCAGATCGAATCGACCCGCAATGCCGAGAACGACTGGAAGGCGTTCGAGCAGCAGCTCGACCAGATCCATCACAACTTCATGCGCACGCTCTCGGAGCGCTATCCCGAGCTGACCCCGGCCGAGCTGAAGGTCTGTGCTCTTCTGCGCACCAACCTCGCCACCAAGGAGATCTCCAATCTGCTCTGTATCTCCGAGCGTACCGTGGAGAACCATCGCTACAGGCTCCGCAAGAAGATCGGCCTGCCGGTCGATGCAAACCTGATGCTCTTCCTCGCCGGCATATAGGCCCGCGCCTCCCGCAACGGCCGGGGCCGCGCTTCGCAGTTTTATGGGATCAGCGCCATGGCAATGACATTCAACGGGCGTTATTACCCTCGCGAGTGGTTCTATAGTACCCTGGGGATCGGCGGAGGAGCGATCAGTTCGTCCGATCGGACCGATGGCATATCGCCCGGCGTCAGCTCCTTTACGGCAGATGTGGCGGTGATGGCTCTGGCGGGGGGAGTCTCCTTCAGCCCCTTCTTCGCCGAATATCGTCTCCTTCATGGGACCTCGCGAACCGATGTGGCTCCCGGCACGAGCGCCATGCTGCGGCTGGGGACGCTGCGCATCGGCTACGACATCCGTTGTTAGATTACCCTATGCTGATCGCACTGCGCCCTGCCGGTCCCGGCGATATCGATATGCTCGATGCGATGCATACGCTCTGTATGCGGCCGCACGTCGAGCGGGTATACCCCTGGAAGCCGGAGTTGTTCCGGGAGACGTTCGATCCCTCGGCGGCGGAGGTGATCACGGTCGATGGCGCCGACGCGGGGATGCTGACGCTCGCCGGGGAGCCGGGGGCGATTCTGCTTCGCACCATCATCATCTTTCCGGAGTTTCAGGGGCGGGGTATCGGGAGCGTCGTCATCGGGCGGCTGCTCGAGCGCGCCGGGGCGCGCGGTGTCCCGGTCAGGCTTCAGGTGCTGAAGGGAAATCCAGCGCGGGGGCTGTACGAGCGGCTCGGTTTTCGCGCCGTCGACGAGACGCCCACGCATCATATCATGGTGAGCGAAGGCCGGGGCGATCGTCCCGGTGGCCGACGGTAAGTTTCGGTGTCGTGGAGGAAGGGGCTCGAGGGCGAAGTTTCAGGAACCAAGCCGATCTCGTACTTTTGTTGTACATATCGGGGCCGGAACGGGAGAGCGGCGCGGGGATAGCGCGCATGGCGGGTGATGGGAGAGGCGGACCGTGGTGGCCGCCGACGATTCCGATATGACCGAAGCAGGCAATCCTATTCTCTACATATCATAATCCTATCATGTTCAAGGCAGAAGTTAAGGTGATGCTCCGTTCGGCCATCCTCGATGTACAGGGGAAGACCGTCGAACATTCGCTCCATTCGCTCGGCTACGGCGGCGTTGGGCACGTTCGGATCGGCAAGCATATCACCCTGGAGATCGAGGCGGAGAACCTTCAGGAGGCGGAGCGGATCGCCCGCGAGATCTCCCGGCAGGTGCTCAGCAACCCGGTCATGGAAGATTTTGAAGTGACCGTGCATGAAGCCGAAGTCGAGGAGGCGCGATGAAGATAGGAGTGGTTGTCTTTCCGGGATCGAACTGCGATCACGACGCCTATTACGCGCTGAAGCACGAGATCGGCGTCGATACGACGTTTCTGTTCCACAAGGAGCACGATCTGCAGGATGTCGACGCGATCGTCCTGCCGGGAGGCTTCAGCTACGGCGATTATCTCCGCTGCGGCGCCATCGCCCGTTTCTCGCCGATCATGCGCGAGGTGGTGAAGTTCGCGCAGTCGGGAGGTCCGGTGATCGGTATCTGCAATGGATTCCAGATCCTCTGCGAGGCGGGGCTCCTGCCGGGGGCGCTTCTTCGCAACCGCGATCTCCGCTTCATCTCGAAGCATATCCATATCCGGGTGGTCAACAACAGGACGATCTTCACCGGCGAGCTTCAGGATGGCGAGATCCTCAGGATTCCGGTGGCGCACGGCGAGGGAAACTATCACGCCGATGCCGACGTGCTCCAGCAGCTCCACGCCGAGGGACGGATCGTTTTCCAGTACTGCGACCCCCAGGGGAACGTCACCGAGGAGGCCAACCCGAACGGATCGCAATTCAATATTGCCGGGATCGTCAACGCCAAAGGCAATGTCCTGGGCATGATGCCTCACCCGGAGCGCGCCTGCTCTCCGCTGCTCGGCTCGACCGATGGGCTTGGGATTTTCCGCTCGATCGTCCGCTCGCTGGAGATCGTCGCGGCCTGAGACCGATGGCTGGCATAGCGAATGCAGCTTGATAATGCTTCTATAACTTATTCGGAAGATGTCCTATGGGTCTCGGTGCACCTGAAATTATCATCATTGTACTGATCCTGCTTCTCCTGTTTGGCGGGAAGAAAATCCCCGAGCTGATGCGTGGTCTTGGCTCCGGCATGAAGGAGTTCAAGAAGGCCACCAACTTCGAGGAGGAGCCGGAGCCGCGCCGCAGCTACGATCGCCAGATCGATACGCGCACCACCAGTGACGACGCCATTCGCATCGAGGATGAGCGCCGCCGTCTGGAGGAGGAGCGTCGTCGTCTCGAAGAGGAGCGCCGTCAGTACCAGGCCCGCCAGTAGCAGCCGCCGCAGGCTGCGGTGCGCGGGTTGCCGTGCCGGCCACGCCGCGATCGATATCCCCTCGCCGGGATATCCCTCGCCTCGCCGTCATGTCGCGTTATACGATAACGCGCTGGCCGGGGCCCCGCCGAACGAGATATGATTCGGATCGGTCGATCACAGTAGGAGGAGCGTAAGAATGTTCGATATAGGTGGCGGTGAGCTGATGTTGATCCTCATTGCCGTGCTGATCTTCTTCGGACCGAAAAAGCTTCCGGAGCTTGCCCAGAGCCTTGGACGGGGACTTCGCGAGTTCAAGCGGGCGCAGCGTGAGTTCACCGATCATATCAATCAGGCGATCGATCAGGAGAGCCAGCGCTCGACAGGCACCGTTGCCCGCCGCTCCTCGCTTCCGCCGGATCGTCCGGTGATCCCTCCATCGTCCGAAACGATCTATCCTCCCGCCGAGTCGATGAACGCCGGCGTTCCGCCGCAGGTCGCCTCAGCCGATCCCGGCTATGGAGGAGAGACGGCCGAGCCCCGCAGCAACGGCTGAGCCGTATCCGTAGCACATTCCTATGATGGCGGAGACCAACAACGGTCTCCGCCATTTTTTTTACCGCCGTCCCCCACGCCACCGTCCCTGATCCTCCATCTCTCCATGATATGTTCCCCTCATCATCCGGCAGCGGCAGTCTGGGCGTGGATGGATTGCAGGAGAGCACGTCCTTCATCTCTGCGTCCGTGATGAAGCGTCATCGGTGCCCTCATCTCCGCCGCCCGGTTCCGATCGTCTCCGGCACATTGATTGACGGCTTCTCGTGAAGGCGCCCGAACCGCACATCGTGCCGGTTCGGCGCATGCAGATGTATGGAATACCCTCAGGAGATTGCTATGGACGACAACGAATCGAATGATATAACCGAACAGGTGGGCGCGCTTCGCGAGGTTACCCCCGATGTCGCGTATATGCAGACGCTGATCGTCAACCTCTACTTCGTCGGGGAGCCGGGGGGAGGAGATAGGTCGTGGGTGCTGATCGATACCGGCATGCCCGGGTCGGCCGCGAGGATCGCAAAGGCGGCGGCGCAGCGCTTCGGGGAGGGCGCGCGCCCGGCGGCGATCATCCTGACGCATGGACATTTCGATCATGTCGGAAACGTGGAGGATCTGGCTGCCCGCTGGGATGCTCCCGTCTACGCGCATGAGCTGGAGCTTCCCTATCTGACCGGACGATCCGATTATCCGCCCCCCGATCCGACCGTGGGGGGAGGGGTGATGGCGATGATGTCGTGGCTCTTTCCGAAGAGCGGCGTCGATCTGGGGGATCGGGTGATGCCCCTTCCGGCCGATGGATCGGTGCCGGGGCTGGCCGGCTGGCGGTGGATTCATACGCCGGGACATACCTCCGGCCATATCTCTCTGTTCCGCGATGGCGATCGCGCGCTGATCGCCGGGGATGCGTTCGTGACGGTGAAGCAGGAATCGGCGCTCGCGGTGATGACCCAGCGTCAGGAGGTGCATGGTCCCCCTTCCTACTTCACCACCGACTGGCGCGCCGCGCGGCGCTCGGTGGAGCAGCTTGCCGCGCTCAGGCCGTTCGTCGTGGCGACCGGGCATGGCATTCCGATGCGCGGGGAGCGGATGCAGCAGGAGCTGGGAGCGCTGGCGAGGGAGTTCGAGAAGGTGGCGGTGCCGGCGCACGGTCGCTATGTGGAACAGCCGGCCGTGGCAAATGAGGGGGGCGTCGTCTTGATCCCTCCTCCCGTCTCGGGGCCCGCTCCGAAGCTGCTGCTCGGACTCGGCATCGCCGCGCTGGCCGGCATGGCGATCGCATCGCTGATACGACGGGGGGACGACCCGCGCGCATGACGAGGGCGGATGCACAGGGCGTGCATGAAAGGGATCGTTCTCGGACGATCCCTCAGATCGGGCGACGATGGGTATACGCTCGGGGAGAACGCCGGGGTGGCGCATCGGGGAACGTGGCCGTAGGAGGGCGTGGCGAGAGGATCATCGTCTACCGCGGGAGCTTCCCCGAGCGTCATCGGAGATGCTCCGGCGGCATGATGGTTATCGGGTGTAGGCGTAGTGCCACGGCTCGCGTGGCGAGGCGAGCGGACCGGAAAACTTGCCGCTTGCCTGCCGTATCGCCTCGTTCAGCCTGGCGGTCCATCCCGAGCGATCCCAGATGCTGGTGATCGAGGCGGTCTGCGTGCCCGCAACGATCACCGCTCCCTGCTTCACGACGAAATCGAACGCGCGAAGCTGCCCATGCTGCGAGAGCCCCGGAACCGCGACGGTCGGTACATACGCGACTTTATACGACTCGAGGAACCGCTGGAACCGGAGCATGCTGTTGCGGTCGAGGTCGGGCTGGAACGCGTTGGAGTCGGCCAGCACCTTCAGCGCCGCGGCCGCCAGCTCGGTGGCCGATGCCTGGATCGATCGGGTCGTGTTCCAGTTTGCGATCTGATCATCGAGCGTGCGTACCTCGGTGTTCACCCCGAGAGAATAGCCGGGGTTGAGCTCCGCGAACTTTGCCTTCACCTTCTCCACCTCGGCCATCGACTGGTGATAGTTCGATGATTTCTTGTAGCGCGCTATCTCCTTGGGCGTCCAGGTCCAGTTGCGATTGAGATCCTGCCGGCGGCGGAGATAATATTTCAGGGCGAGAAGCTGGCGCGGCGCTCCGCCGATCTTCGGAAGCACGGTCTGCACCTTGGTGTCGAACCCCTTGCTCAACGCGTCCATATAGAGTTGGAGCTTCCGATCGGAGCCGTTGATAAATGCCGCCGATCCTACAGCAGCCGCGCCCGGCGCAACGGCATAGGGAACGCGAAGTACGTTCGCGGCATCGGGAGCGTATGACGATGGCCGCGGGTCGGCGAGCAGGCCGCCGCCGAGAAGCGTCATGACGCTGAGCAGTACCGGGGGGATAAACACGATCGGTTCTCCATGAAGTATGAAGGATGTTATGGCGCGCCGATCAGAATGTCCGGGGATCATATCGATCGGCCGGTGCGCTGTAGATGACCGCGCCTGAGGCGCAAATATTATACCTCCGCCCGGAACAATCATCATATTTGCCTCTTCCGGAGGCACGATCCGTCCCACTCCTGCCGGCGTATTCCTCCCTACCGAGCCCCGCCGATCGCATCGATCACCATGGCGACCCGGCGTTCGGTGGTATGATCCCCCTCGATCCGGAGCACGCTGCACGGAAGCCCGGCGAGCCATCCTCCATGGCGCATCCTGCTTCGGGTCGACAGATCTCCGCCGTCGTAGCTGGCCGCCCACGCGATGAACTTCTCGTGCCCCTGGTGAAGGCGTCCGCCCGGAGCTATGGCCTCACCGAAGCGCGTTGCCTCGCGCGCCCGGAGCCGTTCGACGCGGATATCGGCCGGGAGCCGGAGATAGATCACCAGATCGAAGAGGGGAATCAGCGGATCGCCCCAGCCGCAGAGCGAGCCGGAGAGGACCCATGCCGCATGCGGAGCCAGGGCGTCCCGCAACAGATCGAGCCGCTCCCCGGCCTCCCGGCTCCGTTGATAAGGAGGATCGGTGGGGTGCCAGAAGAAGTCATCGGTATCGAGCTGCGCATGCCCCAGGCGATCGGCCAGCGCACGGGCGAGCGTGGTGGTTCCGGAGCCGGAGGCGCCGAGGATATGGATTCTTCGGATCGCGGCCGCGCGGCTCATGCCGCCGTCAGAAGGATCGGGCGCCCGCGGGTGATCACCATCGTATGCTCGTAGTGCGCCGTCGCGCTTCTGTCGGCCGTGGAGATCGTCCATCCGTCGCGCTCCTCCACGACGCGTCCCGACTTCATCGCGATGATCGGCTCGATCGTTATCACCAGCCCCTCGGTCAGCCGCTGGTTGTAGCTCCGGTCGTAGTAGTTCGGCACCGATGGCTCCTCGTGGATCAGGCGGCCGATCCCATGTCCGGCCAGTTCCTTTACCACCGCGAACCCCGCCTTGCGCACCACGTTCTCCACGGCTCGGCCGATGTCGTTGACACGCGCGCCCGCGCGCGCCACCGTGAGCGCCTGATAGAACGCTGCGCGGGCGCAGGCCAGCAGCCGCATCTTGGCATCGGAGACCGGCGGCACCGCCACGGTCATCGCCGCATCGGCCATATAGCCATCCTTCTGGACCGTCACATCGAGCTTGACAAGATCCCCGGCACGCAGCGTCCGCTTCCCCGGGATGCCATGGACGGCCTCCTCGTTGACGCTGATGCATGCCTCCCCGGGGAACCCGTAGACGAGCCTTGGAGCGGAGAGCGCCCCGTTCTCCCTGAAGACCTTGCCGGCGATCGCGTCGAGCTCGGCGGTCGTGATGCCGGGGCGTACCTGCCGGGCCATTTCACTCAATGCCAGGCGGACGACGCGTCCCGCCTCGGCAAGTCCTTTCATATCATTCGGAGATTCGATCGACATAGATATCCCTGTATTGATTGATCCCATCATGGGGTACGATCCCGACGCTAATTACGTGTTTACCGGAAGCCCGGACAAGAAATAATCCTTACACTGCCGCGCGGCGCCGGTGACGTCCGGCACCGGCTCGCCCGCCGTGATCACGCCGATGACGGCGGGCATTGCCCCCATTTATCCACGGCTTGTTAACTTCGTGGCTTTGCGGGCATCACGCCCGCGTCGACACACGATCATACGTCGCGGGATATGCCCCCGCACTTCATAGAGAGACACTTCATGGCAGAGACATATCAGGAGCTTCGCATACGCCTCGACGCCGGAGAGACCACCTGTGTTGAGACGGTGGGGGAGGCATTGCGGAAGGCCGAGCAGGCGCGCGATCTCAATGCGTTCCTGACGCTGCTTCCGGAACGGGCGCTCCGCCGGGCCGAGGAGATCGACGCGCAGATCAACGACGGATCGGCCGGGCCGCTGGCCGGGATGACCGTCGCGGTCAAGGATAATATCGCCGTTCAGGGGGAGCAGCTAACCTGCGGCTCGAAGATCCTCACCGGCTTCACCTCGCTCTATTCGGCTACGGCGATCGAGCGGCTGGAGTCGGCCGGCGCCATCGTGCTCGGGAAGACCAACATGGACGAGTTCGCGATGGGCTCCTCCAACGAGACATCCTATTTCGGTCCGGTGCACCATCCGCTCGATCCGACCCGCGTTCCGGGGGGCTCCTCGGGAGGATCGGGAGTGGCCGTTGCCGCCGATATCTGCCATACGTCGCTCGGTTCGGAGACGGGGGGATCGGTCCGTCAGCCCGCTGCGCTGCTCGGCGTGGTGGGGGTGAAGCCGACCTACGGCCGGGTGAGCCGGTTCGGGCTGGTGGCCTTCGCCTCGTCGCTCGATCAGATCAGCCCGTTCGCCCGCTCGGTGCACGACGCGGCCGCGATACTCGAGGCGATCTCCGGGATCGATGAGCACGATTCCACCTCCAGCAGCAAGCCGGTCGGCTCCTATACCGACGGTCTTGCCGATGCCGATGTGCGGGGCTTGCGGATAGGCGTTCCGAAGGAATATTTCATCGAGGGGATGCATCCGTCGGTGGTGCGGTCGGTCGACGATCTTCGCGCCAGGCTGATCGACGGGGGGGCCGAGATCGTCGAGATCTCGCTGCCGCATACCGAGTATACGATCCCCTGCTACTATGTGATCGCCACCGCCGAGGCGAGCTCCAACCTCGCACGGTTCGACGGCGCGCGCTACGGCTACCGTTCGCCGAACGCGACCACGCTCGAGGAGATGTACGAGATGAGCCGCAGCGAAGGGTTCGGTCCCGAGGTGAAGCGGCGGATCATGCTCGGCACCTTCGTCCTCTCCAGCGGCTATTACGACGCGTACTACAAGAAGGCCCAGCAGGTTCGTCGTCTGATCTATCAGGACTTCGATACTGCGTTCGCCGGCGTCGATCTGATCCTCACGCCCACCACGCCGACCCCTGCATTCAAGATCGGCGAGAAGGCGAGCGATCCCATCGCGATGTATCTGAGCGATATCTTCACGGCTGCGGTGAACCTGGCGGGCGTCCCGGCGATATCGATCCCCTCGGGGACCGACGGGGAGTCGGGGCTGCCGGTCGGCGTACAGTTCATCGGCAGACATTTCGACGAGCGGGGGATCTTCCGCGCGGCGGCGTGGGCCGAGCGCCAGCTGCGCCGGGGTTGAGGTGATGCGGAGACTGCGGCGGGGCATGGCTCTTCATGCCCTTCCGGAGCCCTCGCTAATTTTTCATGCCATAGAGTATTGAGTGTGTTTATGATGACGACCCGAGTGCTGATTCCTCTGCTTGTGATGATGGCGTTGTTCGGCTGCCAGGATGCGCCGACGGTTCCGGACGAGCCGACCGACGGCACCGTCAAGCCTGTGGAGCTGAAGATCGATTCCCTCGTCCCGGATTTTACCCTGAACGATCCCGACGGCCGGGCGGTCTCGCTGTCGGATTTCCGTGGGAAGGTTGTTCTGCTCGACTTCTGGGCGACCTGGTGCGCCCCCTGCGTCGACGCCGTGCCGGAGCTGCAGGATCTGGCGCGGAGGTATACGGGTAAGGATCTGGTCATTCTGAGCATCTCGCTCGATCGCAGCACGGCCGCATGGAAGCTGTTCATCCAGCGCAACGCCATGAACTGGGTGCATGTCTTCGACGACGGAGGGAGCGGATCGCCGTCGCTCCGCTACGGCATCGATGCCATTCCGACCGCCCTTCTGATCGACAGAAGCGGGAGGCTGCTCGGAATGGCGCATAGCACGCTCGGTCTCGATGCGCAGATCGAAGCGGCGATGCGGTAGCTCCGCTGCTTTCCTCACCACGATCTCTTTTCCCGTCGGCCCGGCACAGGCCGGCGGGAGAGCCGCACGATCATGTACCATCCATCACTCCCATCCCTTTCCGGCTCGCGGCGAACTCATCGGCGCGATGATCGATTCCCCGCTCCGACGCGCCGCTGACCGTTCTCCCGGCGGCCGATGGCGGCCTCTGCGGCAGTTGTTTCCACGAGAGTATCCATCCGGCTGCTGTTTCCTCTACCCGCGGTGAATTGGTGTTGTGTTACCGGACATTAATTTTATATTTGACTGAGAGTTACACTCGGTCACACCGATTGCGGTACCCCTCCCGATAAGAAAAATAGAGTCGGTAGTCGGCCTCCGTGTACTCCAGCTTTATCACCCCATTCCCGTAAAGCTTCCGTAAAGCTTGTTTAATGTTATTTGCTGGCCTTGACAAAGGCCGCAATCCGAACTATTCCTGTATCAATGGAGGTTGATGTTATGAATGTTGTAGTCCAACTACGACGGTGTGGGCTGGCGTTGGCAATGGTGCTGCTATGCAGCGGAGCATTGCGTGCGCAGTGTCTGACCGGCTTTACCTATACCGCTCCGATCACGGTCGTCAATGGCAGCGCTACCACGCTGACCGATCATCAGGTGAAGCTGACGATCAATACCGCCGCGCTGGTGACGGCCGGAAAGATGCGCGCCGATGGCGCAGATATGCGCTTTATCAACGGAAGCGACTGCTGCGCTCCGCTGAGCTACTTCATCGAGAGCGGGATGAACAGCGCCACGACGGTAGTGTGGGTGAAGGTTCCGAACATCCCGGCGAGCTCGAGCCGTCAGATCAGCATGGCCTACGGCAACCCGACCGCCATCTCGATCAGCAACGCCGATAATGTGTTCGGGGTCTATGATCAGTTCAACGGGAGCGATGTCGATCCCGCACGATGGTCGATCAATGGCACCGGCACCGGCACGGTGACGGTCAGCGGCGGGACGCTCAACTTCAATACCTCGGGTGTCGGACGGTCGATCCGCTCCAATGCGTCGATCACCACCCCCGCGATCCTCGAAGCGATGATCACCAGCGTCACGGGAAGCTGGCCCAGCATCTCGCAGCAGCCGGTCGGGTCGTGGGCGGGCTATACGTTCTTCAATAGCGGCGGATCGAGCTTCTATCTGGGAAGAACCGAAGCATCGGGTGGACATTACACGGCGTATCTGGAGACGTCCACCACCTCGACGGGGCCGGGCTTATGGACGCTGCGCTGGCTTGGCACCGGCAACCAGACTGCCACCACTCCGGGCGGCACGACGCTGTCGCTGGCGAGCACCATCAATGTGCTCCCCGCAGCGGTCAATCTGACGGTCGGTCTACTGAACGGTGGTACCGGAACGATGTCGGTCGACTGGATACGGGCGCGGAAGTACGCCAACCCCGAGCCCACCGCCTCGGCCCCCGGCGCCGAGCTGACGCTGGCTCCCCCGTCGATCACCGGACACCCGGTCTCGCAGACCCGCTGCGTCGGTCAGCCGG
>Ga0164241_10000852_pt1 | contig 44785 bp, 36 predicted proteins | sample OricomyardsoilBY_FD_108780 | JGI IMG/M metagenome (GOLD analysis project Ga0164241, IMG submission 108780) | Backyard soil microbial communities from Emeryville, California, USA - Original compost - Back yard soil (BY) | ecosystem: Environmental > Terrestrial > Soil > Unclassified | place: USA... | reverse complement strand
GTCGCGAGCCTGAACGAATTCGAGGGCAAGTCCCTGGTCTCTGCGATGGACGAGAAGCTCGACCTCGGTGAGGAAGAACTGACGGAGGAGCAACGAGCGACGGAGGCCGAGCAGAAGAAGCTGGCCGAGCCGCTGGTCGAGCGCTTCAAGACGGTCCTGGCGAACAAGGTCGGTGAGGTTCGTCTTTCCACTCGTCTCACGGATTCGCCGGTCTGTCTCGTCATCCCCGACGGAGGCGTCGCGCCCCACATCGAGCGCCTGATGATGGCCCGACAGATGGGTATCCCTCCCCAAAAACGCATTTTGGAGCTCAACCCGGGTCATCCTCTGATCCAGAACTTGGAACGACGCGATCGCGAAGAGCCCGGGAATGTCGCGGCGTGGATTGAGCTGTTGTATGACCAAGCGCTGATTGCTGAGGGTTCGCCACTGGACAACCCGGCAGCGTTCGCGCAACGTCTGACAACGCTCCTCACCAGCGCCAGCGCGTCTCCCTAGCACGGGCTTTCCAAAGCTTGCCTCGGACGATTCAGTTTCGTCCGAGGCGGAAAGCGATAAAGACTTAAACAAACTGCCGCAGTCGGTTCCTTGCTTCGAGAGCGAGACCGGCATGGGCGTGGTGGAAAACACGACGCGCTAGCTAGGCGCCGTGTTCGCGCACGTTACGCTAGCGTTTACTCGGAGCGCGTAGGTGCCCGCGGGGAATATCGTATCGCGACGACCTTGTCGCCACTCATTCCATGCGGCGCGATAGGCCCGCCAGAACTCGCATAGGCGCCGAATCGCGGATACTCGCTCAGCGCTGGTTTGCCCAGAGATCCGCGGGCTCAAATTGCGCCTCGCGGCTTCGGTCTTTGGGCTCGCCTCCACATTCTGGCGCAATATCGCGTTTCGACCGAGAAAGGACCGGCCGTTAGTCGCCATCTCCTCGCGAGTGGCGCGAACCCGCGCAGCAACCTCTTCTCGCAATCGGGCGTAGAGTTCGGTGTCCGTGAGCGCGACGAAGATTTGAGGACGAACCATCTTCAGCTCCAAGGTATCCGGCAGGTCGCCGTCTTCGTCGAAGAATGCGTCCGGCATCTCAACCGAATGCTCTTCACCGAAGAATCCCGATATCACTCCTGGCCACTCCTCTGGAGACTTGACGAGTCCAGCGGCCGTGGGATTGGCGAGTGTGTACGCCATCTTGTCTAGAACGTCTTGCTCGGACGTCAAAAGCACCACGCTGGTTTTATCCGTTGACCACAGGTTTTCTGACCGACCGAGTGACGCATTCTGAGCCTTGGCCAGCAGTTTATGAAAACACTGGATGAACTCGGGGAGTCTTGCGTCGGGATCAGTAACAACGCCATGCCAATGGTTGGACATGACACACACGGCGTGAAGGAATACACCGGTGCGCTCGGCCGCTAAGGCTAGGCAATACCTCACGTTCTCGTTCGTCGCGCATGATGGACTGAGTAGAAATTGACGGTGCGTTGTGCGCCGAGTCACGAGGTAGCTTTTGCCCGGCAGAATCTGGCGTGGAAGAGTCACCGAGAAAATGTCGGACGGCCGCCCGCGCAGTTTCCTGATCTCCGCTTTTCGTCGCTTCACCCTGTCCCTTCACCCTGGTTGAGCGCTGCGGGCCGGTTGACGGTTGCGGGCCGCGGGCTGCGCCTGACCCGGCCGCGCCTGACCCTGGTTGAGGGTGCGGGGACGTTCGGGTGAGGCTGGACGTCGTTGATTTCTCACCCTTTGGTAAGGTGGCTGAGTACGAGCGTGCTCTGGCGTTCGGGCGTCACTGCAGCGAGGGCGCAGATCATGCGGGAGTGTACGAATTGGACTCACGCTCAGCCGACGACTCGGAGTTGCCCGAGACGACACGTCATTGCGACGTAGCCGACATCAATGCGGTGCGACCATAGACAATGGCGCGCTCTCTGGCATAGTCAGCAGCCGCGCCGCGAGGTGCTCAACACATGGCAAGCAAAGTCAAAGGTATGGTTCAGTTGGCGGGGGTCACGTACCGCATCGTGCGCATCGAGCGAGGTTCGTACTCGGTCGTGCGTATTTGCGACGATATGGATGTGGGTCGCTTTCATCTCGCACCGGCGCTCGGCGTCGAGCCGCGAGGCGTCGAATCAGCGCTCCTTCGCGAGGTCGCGCGCCTCGCCATCCACAGCGCGAAGACGAGCTATGCCGGCTTTGCCCGTCCCGATCTTACGGCGCTCGACGCCGCTAGCGCGAACGTTGCACGGCGCTCGCCGAGTAGCTTGCCGCCCGCACTCCCGCCCTCGGGCTAAAGCGAGCGACTGAGCACGTCGGTCGAGCGTCGGTGCAGTACCGCGATTGACGAGGGTCGGCGGCAGCGCAATGGTTCTTCATCGTGCGCGAACTGTTCAGCGGAACCGAGAGCGTCTCCCTCGCTCGATGGCAGGCCAAAGTCGCCGAATTGCGGCAACGACTCGCTGAGGGTGCCGTGTTCGTTTTGAGCGGAGCGGGGGTGAGCACCGATTCCGGCATCCCCGATTACCGGGACGACAACGGTACGTGGAAGGGTCGCGAACCGATCCAGTACCGAGACTTCGTTGCCTCCGACGCGGTGCGACGTCGCTACTGGGCGCGCAGCATGGTCGGTTTTCCACTGATGGCGCGCGCGGAGCCAAATTCTGCACACCGCGCGTTCGCCGAGTTGGAAGCGCGGAACGCGATCTCCCTCTTGGTCACGCAGAACGTCGACGGATTGCATCGTCGCGCAGGCAGTCGGAGCGTCGTCGATTTACACGGAAGGTTGGACGAGGTTCGTTGTTTGGGTTGTGGGGCCCTCACTGCTCGCGCAGAGCTTCAATCCGAGCTCGTGTCGCGCAATGGCGATTTTGCCCGCGTGCATGCCAGCGTCCGACCGGATGGCGACGCAGAACTCAGCGACATCGACTACCAGCGCTTCGACGTACCTGACTGCGGCACGTGCGGCGGCATCCTCAAGCCGCACGTGGTCTTCTTTGGCGAGAACGTGCCCGCCGACCGAGTGACGCGATCCATGGCTATTCTGGAACAGGCGAAGTTGCTGTTGATCACGGGCACATCACTAATGGTCTTTTCGGGCTTTCGTTTCGCGCGAGCGGCCGCTCGGTTTGGCGTACCGATCGCAATCGTCAATCGTGGCGTCACACGTGCGGACGAATTGGCCGAGCTGAAAATCGAGGGCAACGTGGGCGACGTGCTGAGCGAAGCGGTACACTGAACGGGCGTCATACCGTTGCACTAACGGGATTCCGAGCGTCGGATTGCGCGGCAATCAAGCGGGCGATGTGCTTGACGATGTAGTCGGCGTCACGCCCGACGCCCGAGAATCTCCCCGAGCCCCAAGTGTGTTGCCAGGGCAGACCGACGAAGTATAAGCCCTCGGTATCGGTCACGCCGCGTTCGTGTTTGGGAAAGCCGCGTTGATCGAAAACGGGCGGCTCGACCCAGCTGAAGTCCGAAGCAAAACCTGCGCAGAATACGATTGCTGCCACGGCCGCATCAGCCAAATCCAGCGTTTGTAACTCGCTCTCAGGCTCCCAGGGAGGCGCGTAGTCGGCTTCGGCCGGCACGGAGATGTTTTGTTTTTCGATGAATGCATCGATGGTGCGATTGATGCTCCGATACACTGCGTCAGCGCTATCCAAGTTTTGCTTTAGCTCGGGCTTGAAGTGCGCGACACCGTTGTTCACTGTCGTGAGCGGACCGTAGAGATGCATGCCCTCGAGCGCCATCTTCCGCAGATCGAGGTCCCGCCCACCATCGCGCCCGGTCACGTAGTGGTTCGTCTTGTCTCGGACCTGCTCGCGATTCGGATGTTGTTCGATCGGCATATCGTAGTAGCCCAGTTCGTCGAGCCACTCGACGACATCTCGCCCGCGGTAACGGCGCGCGCAACGGGGCGCCGAGCCGACCGCTAGGTGCACCTTGCGCCCAGCCAAATGCAGATCCTCCGCGATTTGTGCGCCGGACTGACCCGTACCCACCACGAGCACGGCGCCCTGAGGCAGCGATTGCGGATTTCTGTACTTAGACGAATGGAGGATCGCGATATGCGACGGGATCTCACTGACGTAGTCTGGCAAGGAAGCCTTGTGATAGCAGCCGGTAGCGACTACCACTTGATCGGCCGTGAAAACACCTTGCGTGGTCTTCACTTGGAAACGCGCGGAAGCAGAATCAGGCCGAGCCACCAAAGACTCGACCATCGCTCCTTCGCGCACGGGTAGATCGAACGCCCGCCGGTAGCCCTCGACGTAGGTTACGATCTCGTCCTTCAACATGAACCCTTTGGGGTCGGAACCCGAATACGGATAGCCCGGCAGCTGACATTGCCAGTTTGGAGTGACCAGGCAAAAGCTGTCCCAGCGCTCGTCGCGCCACGAGTGCGCGACTGAGCGGCCTTCCAGCACCAAGTGGTCGATCCCACGTTGCTTCAACCAATAGCTAACGGAGAGCCCGGCTTGACCTGCACCCACCACAATCACCGCGTAGTGTTCGGTGGGTGAAGGTCTCTCGCCTGCGTTTCGCGGCGCGTGCCTCTTGAACTCGAGGACCAGAACCGGCTCAGCGAGTTGTTTGTCCGTTAGAGAATCGACGATTCGCTCGATCGCGGCGAACTGATCGAGCGCCGAGGAGCAGCTAAAACCGTATCGCTCGCGCACGCGCTCGGACGCGATATTGAGCGCGGTTCGCACTCGCTCAAGAAAATCCGGCACGGCGTAGTGCTGCGCTTCACTCAGATAGTCTGAGATCACATAGGAGGGTGAATAGCAATCGACGGTCGCCCCGTTTGGAAAACGCACGCGAAAATGCATCTCGGGCATGAGAGAACTCCGGTATTTGTATACTTGAATCAGACTTGTGGTTGTCGAAGAGCGAAGCTCTCCAGGCGTAGCAAGGACTCGTAGTGCGCCAGGTGTCGCTCGGCGACGAGATCCCATGAATACTGATGGACTCGCTGGTAGCCGCTATTGGCGGAGCGGTGGCGCTCCCCTTCGTCACGTAGCAGACGTTGCAGGGCCGCGGCGATCTCGCTCGCCGATCGCGGCTCGACGAAAGTCGCGCATTGGTCGTCCAAGTATTCATCGAACGGCGCGCCCCGAGGCACGATGACCGCGCACTTGGCCGCCAAGGCTTCGAGCACGCACAGGCCGAACCCCTCTTGCAACGACGGGAAAAGCAACACGTCGCTCACTTGGTACAAGGCCCCGAGCTCGGCTTCCGACAGCGTGCCCAAGACCGTGACCCGAGCTCGGAGCTCGGCGGGCAAGAGAGCAAGTTGAGCCGCGAACTGTCGTCGATACGCTTCGTGCTCCCAGATACTCGCGCCGCCTGCAACGACCCAGCGCAAACGCGGCTGGCTGAGGAGAGCGGTGCCCACCGCGCGCAGCGCCTCGATACTATTCTTTCTGGGCTCGACGCCACCGATGCTAGCGACCACCAAGTCCGTTGCTTGCACGCCGAGTCGCTCACGCATTCGCTGCTCGTCCTGCGTCGAGCGAAGAGCGAAGCGCTCTAGGTCGACCCCGTTCGAGATGACGGGAGCCTCACGACCAAACACCTCGCGCACTTCACGAGCGGTCACCCGACTCACGCTCAGGACTAGATCTGCGGTTACGACCGAACGTTCTTGGCAGTCCATCAGATAGGGACTCTCGAACTGTTCGACATGGTGCATGGTTCGCACCAGCTTCGCGCCCGGCCAATCCGTGCGTGCGGCCACCAGCGCGTTGGCGGCCAAGCAATCTTCGGCATGGAAGACGTGGTGCTTCACCGTCAACTCGCGAATTCCGGCGCGAAACTCTGCGATGCGTTGACGAATCAGCGCGTCCATTTCACACGCTGCGGCTCGAGCAGGAATGAGGCGCAGCTCACATGAAGTCGGTCGAAAGAAGCCTTCTCCGGCCTTGCTCAACGCATAGAGCGTCACCCGCGCCCCCTTTCGCTGTAGGGCCTCGGCGAGACACGCTGCGTGGACGACACTGCCGCGCGGTTTTGTCGAGTAAGTAAAAATGCCGATCGATCTCATGGCGGTCTTCGCTCAACTTGCCCGCACGCTCAGCTTACCGAATCCCGTCAGCGGTTCGCAGAGCTCCCAATACGTCGCCCGTTCGCGCGCATAGTTGAGTTCGAGATTCGGTTCGCTCGTGATTTCACCGACCGAAGCGCAGCTGACGCCCAAAGCTTCGAAACGCGCGCACACCTCGTCTGCGTCACCAGGTTCGACGCTCAGCACGAAGCCGAAGCTCGGGAACGCGCTCAGCCAGCGGAGTGCGTCGCTATTCGGCGGTGCCGGTACGCGCGCCAAGTCCACCGTTGCTCCGACGCCCGAGGTTTCGAGCATCATCAGCAACGAGCCGCACACCCCAGCCATACTGATGTCCTTGCCCGCGCCGACCAAGCCATCCTCCGCGAGCTCGGGTAGCAGCGCCAATTGCGCGCGCAGCTGGGTCGGGGTGGCGGTACTTGCAGCGTTGAAGTTTCCGCCGAGTCCTCGATAGGTACCTCGCAGATCCACCGCGACGAGCAGGCTTTGTCCCGGACGCGCGTGATGCCCCGAGATCAGTCGCTTGGCCCTCCCGAGCACCGATACGGCAAGGAAGGACGCGCCAGGGACGCGAGAGGTGTGCCCTCCGACGATAGGCACGCCGAACACTTCACTGGCGAAGCTCATGCCCTCCAGGACGCGCTCGTTCTCGCCTCTGCCCATGAACAACACGTCGGTGATTGCCCATGGACGTCCGCCCATCGCAGCGACGTCATTCAAGTTCACCATTACCGAACAGAAGCCGCAAAACCACGGATCCGCAGCCAAGAACTCACTGCGCATACCCTCTGCAGCGAACAGCAAGAAGCCGTCGCCGTCGGGCAACGCCGCCGCGTCGTCGCCGTTGAGAATCGGAGTTCGACTTGGAAACCATGCGCTTTGCGACGACTTTCCGAAGGTCCGCGCCGCCAGCTGAATGTCGCGCTTGAGATCGAGCTCGGCCCGAGCCCGCAGCTCACGTGCAAGAGCATCCAAACTGCCCGGCTCGATGATCATGACGCCTTGGCCCTCCAAACGCTGGATAGTCGCGGCGAGTAGCGCGTGAGATCCGCTTGCATCAGGAAGTGCGGGCGACTTAGAAGCTCCAGTGTCTCCAAACAACGGAAGTGATGACGCTCGAAGTAACGCGCGTTCGCAGCCTGCACCGTGGCGAGGAAGCGCTTGCAGCCCCAAGCATGGGCCGTTGCCACAGCCTCGGTGATGAGCGCAGTTCCGACGGCACCAACCCGCCGATAGGCGGCCGCCACGCCCAGGCGCCCCCCGAACCAGGTGTCATTCCCCTCCGGATAGATCCGCACCACGCCGACCACAGAGTCGGGCATTCCTGCGATCTCCCCTTGAGCGACGATCGGAGTTGCACGCATGTCGAGCTCGTCGCGATCCGACTCCAAAAACAGGCTCTGTTCGGAGACGAAGATCTGGCGTCGCAGCCGGAAATAGGCTTCGAATTGCCACCGTTCGTGCGCGAGCTGCGCCGTAATTCGCGGCGCCGCTTGCATCCGTACCGGCCTACCCCACGGATGAACTCGATCAAGCATCGGCAACCTCACGCGCTTTCAGCGATGAACACGCCCCACAGCGCGCGCAGCCGGCTTTCACATCGTGACTTCGCAGCTCGGATTTCGCGATCAACGCGGACACCGCGCCGAGCAATGAAGCCATGAACTCTGGAGCCGGCGTCGGATGATGAGCAAGCGGCGTCCCCGCGATAGGCACGAAGGGCACGACGAAAGGATACACGCCGAGCGCAACCATGCGCGCGCACATGTCGAGGATCGCCTCGCGGCTGTCACCCAATCCAGCGAGCACGTAACTCGACACCTGGCCTCGGCCGAACACTGCAACAGCCGCGGCAAAAGCCTCGAGGTAGAGCGACACAGGCACCTCCGCCTTGCCTGGGATCACGCGCATTCGCACCTCTTCCGTCACTGCTTCGAGATGTAGTCCGAGGCTATCGACCCCGGACTCGGCCAAGCGCGAGAACCACGTGAAGTCTGCAGGCGGCTCGCACTGGGCTTGAATGGGTAGCTCGACCGCGGCGCGCACGGCACGTGCTGCGTCAGCGAGCACGCGGGCACCACGATCTTCGGTTTGAGGCGTGCCTGTGGTCATCACCATATGCTGCACACCGTCCAACTCGACCGCGGCGCGAGCAACTTCAGCGAGCTGCGCAGGAGTTTTCTCCGCGATCGTGGATCTTGCTGCCAATGACTGGCCGATTGCGCAAAACTGGCAGGAAGTCGCGCGATTGCCGTAGCGTTTACAGGTTTGCAGCACGGTCGTCGCCAGTACATCGCGACCGTGCAACGTGGCGATCTTCCAGTACGGGATGCCTTCGGCGGTCGAGTAGTCGTAAAAGCGTGGCTTCCTCGGGAAGCCCAGCTCCGCAATCTGTTTGCCACCCTTCCAAAGCAGGGCGTAGTCACCCTGAACTTCAGCGATGTATGGCGAACGGAGCGAGGCGTGAGTCAGAATTGGCACCATCACGGTTTGGTTCGCAATGGTGACGGCTTTGTGGTCCGAGGGTCCCGCGCCACCAGACCGCGCGAGCCCAGGTCCGGCGCGATCGAGCCAACGCATTCCGAGCGATTGCAGCTCGGAGACGAGCTCAGGATAATTCTCTGATGCCATCTTCAGTTGGCGCGGAGTCGCGATGGGAAGCGAACGATTCATGGGCATTCCTCGCTGGGCTGTGGCTAGCAGTTTGTGGGTTGAGCTCACGCACGTGCGGCTGCGGTGCGCGATTGACGAACAGAGACAGGAGCTCTGGACGGCTGTAGTGACCTACGCTGTCCATCATGCGTTTGCGCTTATCGACCAACGACAAGTCCAGATCGGCAATGACCATTCCCTCACCATCAGTCAGTGGCGGAGCGAGCAACGCGCCTTCTGGGGAAACGATGGCAGTGAAGCATCCGCCGCGCAGCGCGCGCTCCAGGCCGGTATTCCCCGCGACTTCGGCGACTTGCTGCGGATCCAGATAGCCCGTCGCATTGACGACGAAGCAACCCGACTCCAGTGCATGGTGACGAATCGTCACCTCGATTTGCTCGCGAAAGATGTCGCCAACGAGCGAGCCGGGAAACATGGCCACGTGGATCTGCTCGTGGTCGGCCATCATCGCGTAGCGAGCCAGCGGATTGTAGTGTTCCCAGCAAGCGAGCGCGCCGATGCGGCCAACCGCGGTATCGACCGCGCGCAATCCGGAACCGTCACCTTGGCCCCACACCATTCGCTCGTGATAAGTCGGCGTGATCTTGCGGCGCGCCTGCAGGAGGCGGCCATCGGAATCGAACAGGAGTTGTGCGTTGTACAGCGTGCCGTGATCGCGCTCGTTAATGCCAATCGCAACCACGACACCCGCTCTCTTTGCGGCCGTTCCGATCTGTTCCGTCACCGGGCCCGGAACCGTCACGGACTCGTCGATCAGCTTCAGGTGGTCTGCGCCCATCACGGCAGGAGCCTTGATGAACGAGAAGTACGGATAGTACGGGAGGACCGTCTCTGGGAACACCACCAGCTCCGCGCCATTTTCCGCCGCGTCTGCGATAGCAGCGCAGACTTTCGCTGCGGTGCCCTGGCAACTGTAGAGAACCGGGCTCAGCTGCACGGCTGCAGCGCGAATGATCTTTGGCGTCGACACGACGATCCTCCCGTCTTTCCGTCACAGCGTCCAGGTATTCAAAATGAATGCGTTGTTCTTGCGATGCAGCAGAACGATGTCGAGCACGTCGAGCGGGTTGATCGGTCGAATGCCCTCGATCAGCGCGCCTTCACCGTGACCATACAGGGCCTGAAGCGCGAAGCGGCACGCATAAACCTTACCGCCCTCACTCATGAACTTGTTGATTTGCCCATTGAAGTTCTGATGTCCCGGGAAGGCTTCATCACCCAGCTTTGGAAAGCCGCGCTGCACGCCGAGGGTGACACCCGGACCATAGAGCAGAATCGATGTTTCGAATCCTTTGCGTTGCAGCCGAATGGCTTGCAGCATGTTCACCAGGCCGATGGATCCCTCGAAGGCCACAGTGTGGAAGGTGACTAAGGCTTTTTCACCCGGTGATGCCTTCACGTCCTCGAACACTTTTTCTTCATAATCGACCAGGAAGTCCCCTGTTTTGTGGGGAGCTACTTCGACCTTCGGCATTTATCGATCCTCCAGATGAGAGCGGTGTAGCTCGCGCGGGCGCGAGCGTCGGTGTTGAACGAACCCATTTGCGAGGCGCATGCCAAAGTCAGCGCATCGATCGATCCGTCCGTTTTCTCGGCACTTCCGACGAGCGCGCCACGCACGAGAAACACCCAGATATTCGTGAGTCGCAGCTTCTTGCGAATTGCGACTCGAGCTTTGGTGAACTGCCTAGCTCGAAGGTTTCTGCTCCGAGAACGCTAACGCTTGGCTGGACGCGCTACCCCGAGTTGTTTCATGCGGTAGCTCAACGTGCTCGGGCTCAAGCCAAGCAACAGTGCCGCCCCGCGCTCTCCGGCGATCCGCCAGTCACAGCGTGTCAGGGCGTTCTCGATGTTCTGGCGCTCGAGAGCCTGGAAGTGTCGGTCTGAAAGTACCTCTGCAGCGGTATTGCTCCCCACCAGCGGGCCTGCCGCAGCTTCGGCCACATTCCTCCCTAAGTGCAACTTTAAACCCTCCCCTCCGTTTGAGGCCAGAACCAGGGCGCGCTCGATCAGGTTCTGGAGTTCGCGGATATTTCCTGGGAAATCATAGACTTGGAGCTGTGCCTCATCGGAAGCAGAGAGAGAGCGGACGGGGAGATGCAGACGGGCAGCGGTAGAATTTAGGAACTGGCGAGCCATCGGGAGAATGTCCTCGCGGCGCTCGCGGAGGGGCGGCACAACGATGGGCACGACGCTCAGACGATAGAAAAGATCCCGTCGGAAGCGGCCGCTCTCCACCTCGACCTCGAGCGGACGATTGGTGGCGGCGATCACACGGACATCGACGCGGCGCGTACGATCATCGCCCACGGGCTCGAAGGTGCGCTCCTGGAGCACTCGCAAGAGCTTGCTCTGATGCTCGAGCGGGATCTCCCCTACCTCATCGAGAAACAACGAGCCGCCATCAGCGAGCAGGAAGCGCCCTTGACGGTCGCGTGATGCACCGCTGAACGCGCCACGCACGTGGCCAAAGAACTCGCTTTCGAACAGCTCTCGAGGCACGCTCGCGCAGTTCACCTTGACGAGTGGCCCGTCGTGGCGCGCGCTCAGATCGTGAACAGCGGCGGCGATCAGCTCTTTGCCAACGCCGCTTTCTCCCAAAATGAGCACAGAGGAATCGCTTTGCGCGACTGCGCGGACTTGCGCTAAAACACCGCGCATTGCAGCGCTCTCGGCGATGATTTCTCCCTGTTTGAGCGCTGAACGCACGGCCTCACGCAGGTAGTCACGTTCGCGTTCGGCGTTGTCCTTGAGGCGCGCGATCTCCTCGAATGCGCGCGCATTGGCGATCGCCACGGCGGCGTGATCGGCAAACACCCTCAACCAATCCAAATCAGTCTTTTCCAAGCGACGACGACTGAAGAAAGCGACTACACCCAAAACCTGGCCCTTGAAGCACAGGGGTTGCCCGGCAAAGCTCTCGATGCCTTCGGCGTCCGCCCACTCGGGCTGCAAAATCCAGTTGGACGCACCGCGCTGCAGCAGTAGCGCGCGATTGTTGGCAGCGACTTGTCCGACTTTGCCGTAGCTGAGCGGGATTTCGTGGTGAGCGCCATCGGTGCGGTTCCAGCGCTTGCTGGGATCCACGCGAGAGGCACCAATGCTCGCCTTGAGCTCTAGGTAGGGCGCGCCCTGCTCGGGATGGTGGAGGAGCCAGACGCGAGCCAAAGCGACTCCCTCCCACATCCCGAGTCCCTGCACCATTTCGCGCAGCACCGAGTCGGGCGAACGAGCTGCGGCCACCGACAGCGCGAGGGACTGCAGAGCGTCGAGCTGCACGCGCCAGACTCTGGCCCGAAGTCGGCTCTACTGGTGTTTCTTGTGAGTTTCTACGAGCGCTAAGCGCGGCTCAAATGCCGTATTTGACCGCTGTTTTCTCGATTGAGCGCGAAGCTTTGACCGACGCCCGCGGCTTTGCAGTCGTTGCTTTGGCGGGGCCCGCCGACTTCTGCGGCTTCGGTCCCTTTTCGTGAGCCTCGACCGGCGGCTGAGCGAGTTCGATTGAGTTTGCAACAGACTGGGCGGTTTCTGGCGCGGCGGGCGGCTCAGTTCGGGCGCTCACGCTTGGCGTGACCGTAGCCAGCGCTACGCCGAGAACCGGGGCGCTGGCAGCAGCGGTCTGCCTGTCGCCGTGGGGCGCCGCGTAACGAGCAATCGCGCTTGCGCCAACCGCGCCGACCGCGCAAGAGAGGGCTGCAATCGCCCAGACCGAGCGACTGATGCGCCGCTCCGACGACCGCGGGTCGCGGCGAATGGGCTCGGATGGACTCGGTATGGGGCACTCGGTCGCTTGCAACGGTGCGACCAAGGCCGACAGGCTCGAATGATGCGTCGGAAGGGTCGGCGGCTCGTCGAACATCGAGGGACGAGCGATCGGCTCCGGCGCGTGCAGGAAATCCGCGACATCCCCGTGTGTCGCGACGTGTCCGCTGGCGACCGCCGCGATTGCGTCCGCCAATTCGAGGCAGTTCGCAAAGCGTTGCTCCGGGTCCACCGAAAGCGCACACGTTGCAATGGCCTTGAGCGGGACCGCCCAGCTCAGTTCGGGGGGCAGCTCCGGAAGTGTGATCTTTCCGCCCATCAAGCGCATCACGATGCCATCAACGGAGTCCGTCTCGAACAGGCGACGCCCGGCGAGTGCTTCCCACAGCAAGACGCCTGCGCTGAACACGTCCGCGCGCGCGTCGATCACGTCACCGAGCAATCGTTCCGGGGCAAGGTGGCCATAGCGCTCGGGAACCGGAAGCGTGCCCGGCGCAGACCAATGCCAGGGAGCGAGCGCAACGAGCCGCGTTGCTCCTCTCGGATCGACGCGCAGCATGGCCGGTACGACCTCGCCGTGCACGAACGGCAATCCTTTTTCAGTTCGCGTGTCTTCGAGCGCGCTCAAGCCGGTGAGTACATCGAGCAGCATGCGCAGTGCCCGCGCCAGGCCGTAGCCAGCGAACCCGCGCCTAGAGCGTAGTTCGAACCAACCGCGGGTCTCGTCTCGCGGGATCGCATAACCGCCTGGACTACGTTCAAGCGCAATCAGGTTTGGGTGAACGCGCGCCAGGGCGAGCTGAGCGGCAAAGCGCTCCGTGCTCAAGGACTTGCTCGGGTTCGGGCTAACGGCAAAGCGGACCAATCTTTGGGGCAATACGGCCTAATCCAACAAATCTTTCGCAGAACAGTATTGGTGGATTTTTGCATCTCACAACCAACCCTGTCGAAGTGGCAGTTAGCGCTTCGCGCGGGTGCGACTCACGAATTCTCGCAGCCAGCGGCGCGCGGGATCGACATCGAACCGCGGCACTTTCATTGGAGATTCCGGGTGTGTCGTGGCGGAGACGTTGCTTGACCCGCAAGTAAGTGCCCGTGATCTCGTCGAAGTGAGTCAACCGAGGTTGACGTCACGTTGAGCAAACTGCTCGCACGCGAGGTGAAGGTTGCCGAGATCCCGCTCCACGCGGCGGTGCCCACTATCACGTCTCTCGGCTTCTCTCAGAGCGCGCCGAAGGATTCCGCGAGATGTACTAGCGACTCGCCAATGGCACCATGAAACAGGAGCGCGACGACGCCGAATTTGTACGCGGCTCGACGTCCTTGGAGACCGTGCTCCGCGCGCTCACTGGAACGCAATGACGGCGGCGATCACGATCGCGACTCCCAGAAGCAGGATCGCGGTGCTGACCGTGCGAAGCTTGCTCAGCGCAGGCCCACCGCCGGCCTCTCGGGCGCGTTTACCCAACGCCTGAGAGTAGCCGACCGCGCCGCACAAAATCACCACCAAGGTTAGTTTGGCATGAAACGCCGGCCCCCCCGCGGCCATGATCGCGCCGGGGCCACGCATGAAAAACATGCCAAGACCGCTGAGCAGAAGGAGTAGCAGACCGTAGCTACCATTCTTACTCACGCTGAGAGCGCGCAGCATGAAGCTCGTGCGCTCAGCGTCCGGCAGCGCCGCGCTCGCTTTGCGCAGCGTAAACGAGGCAAAGCTTGCGCCCACGCCGATCGCCAAGCCGAGGAAGTGAAGCATCAACAATACGAGGTAGGTCAGTGGCATCGCGAGCAACCCCATAGCCCGCGTGTCCCGCTGCGGCAATCATCCAGACAAGCGCTATGGGGCAACGTCGGGTGGCGGGGTCGTATTTTCAGGCCAATCGTCACGGCGCGCGTATGCGGCGTCGCGTTTGATCATGCGAACGCCGCCGCCCAACGAAAGCTCGCGCCAAGTACGGCCGGGAGGTGAAGCATCGAGCCAATGAAAGCTGCGTTCGCGGTCGTCCAAGTGCACGAACAGAGTCTTGGGGTGAGTGTAGACCCCAACCCCGACGCGCGGAAATGTGCGCAAGTAAGAAGCCAGCGTGCGCGCCGGTACCCCAGGCAACTTGAAGTCGAGAGCCTTACCACTGGCGTGGGGGCCTTCGCGACGACGGCCCGGCTTGCGATACGCGGACACGACCTGAACTTCGGTCACGTGAAAATGTAACGCAGCACGGACGGCCAACTGTAGCGTACGCCGAGCAAGCGTAATCGTGGCGCAATTTTTGGGGTCACGTGAGTCGCCCAGCAGAGCGTCGAGGCGAGAAGCTTCTCGCTCGTCGATATGACCCGCATCGTCGTAAAGACGAACGAGCGCGCTTTCACGCGTGGTCTGGTTGACGAAGAGAAGCGAGGGAAGCTTCGCAAATGCGGAATCCGGACTGGGCTCAGCGCTCGCGCGCGTGAGACCGATTCCGAACGTGAACAAGAGCGATGCGACCGCCAGAGCGCGCATCCCGAAAGATAAGCACGCGAGTCTCCATGGAGCCCACAGTACTCAGCTTCCTCGGTCGAGCTTTTCGGGCTGGTAGCGGGCTGATTCAATCACTGAGGGAGGTATCGCTAGAACTTTCCCATGGCATTCGAAGCGCGAGCGACGCGAGTCCCGGCCGGAGCCGGTGACGATACACTCGATGACAAACCTCGCGAGCTAGCGGCACGCCTCGGGCCAATGTCCCGGGAATCGAATCGTCGAGAGCGCTTGGCTCGCGCGACCCAAGAACAACGCGCCTAGATCGGCATTTCTCGGCAGGGCGTTGGTGTTTGCTGGCAGTGACTCATCATCGACAGACAGCGCGAGTTCCTCCGGTACGTGTTCCAGGTGCTCGAAAAGTGGCTGCGCAGGCTCCTGCGATGATGCGATCTGTTGCGCGCTCCAGGGTCGCTTCGCGCGCAGCCAGCTGAACGCCGCGTAACCAATCACGACCAAACCTCCACTCAGCCAGGGAATCGCGACGCTTTTGAATGCCACTCGTGTGCTCCTTGCGAGCTAACTCTGCAAAGCTCGGGCCACACGGATGCTCGCCTCGCGGTCACGAGGGAGCTGGCGGCAAACTGCACGCGTGCCGCAGATCGCTACAGTGGGTCATTCGATCACGTCCTGCCGCACGACCGCGCTCATATCACCGTGACGAGATTGCGCGCCGCGGACTCAAATCGCCGAGAGCGCCCCGCATACGCCCGCGAGTACGCGGTGGCGCACAAGTTGCTTTTGACCAACGACGATGCGCACGCTGATCGACGGCCAAGCAGTCGGCGCCGAACCGACGGCGATCGCTCCTTGCGGCACAACGAGGTACGAGCCCGGAATCGTGCTGTCAGGAAAGTACCGCCTCGAGACGCTTTTAGGTGAAGGGGGTATGGGCGCGGTCTGGCGAGCGAATAACGTCCTCCTCGATCTGCCGGTTGCGATCAAACTCATTCGCGCCGACCTGGACCGCGGAGCGCTACGCGCTCGATTGCGACTCGAGGCGCGCTCGGCTGCCAAATTAGGGCATCCGTCGATTGTGCGCGTATTCGACGTGGGTGAAAGCGAGTTCGGGGACCCGTTCATCGTCATGGAGCACCTGCGAGGGGAGACGTTGGCGCAGATGATCAGCCGTGGCCCCTTGCCGGCTGCGCGTGCAGTACAGCTACTCCTACCGATCATCGACGCCCTCGCGGTCGCGCATTCACGCGGCATCGTGCATCGCGATCTGAAACCAGACAACGTGATGCTCGCTCTCCAAGAGCAGCAGCACATTTGCCCGAAAATTTTGGACTTCGGCATCGCTAAGCTGACTGATCCCCACGACTCGGATCTGAAGCTGACCGAGTTCGGCGCGGTGGTCGGCAGCCCAGAATACATGTCACCCGAGCAGGCGCGCGGCCGAGACGACATCGACGCCAGCACGGATATCTGGTCGACCTGCGTCGTATTGTACGAGGCGGTCACGGGTGTCACTCCATTCAGCGCCAGCAACTTCAATGCTTTGCTGCGCCGCATCGTGGAAGATGCGCCTAAGCCATTGTTCGAGCACGCGATCGCGGACGCCGAACTTTGGCAGATCCTGGAGCGAGGCCTGCAGAAGGATCGCGCGCTACGCTACCGCAAGATCTCGGAGTTGGGGCAAGCACTGGCAAGCTGGCTGGTGGCTCAAGGCGTAGCGGAGGATGCATCTGGAAGCTCACTCGATTGCAAGTGGTTCGGCCGCAAGAGCGATCCATCGAACCTGGGAGTTGCGGACAATCGGGCGACTAGCTCGTCGCAGCCGGGCCTTCGAGAGTCGAGTCCTGACAGCACTGGGATTGCGCGAGGGCCGTTCACCAAGACCATTCCCCCGAACATTCACGGTCGCACACGAACGCTGGGGGCGGTCGCGGTGGGCTGCATCTTGTTCGCCTTTTCGTGGTTCGCCTTGGGTCGTTCACCACACGCGACTGAGTCTGTCGGCCAGGCACCCGCCGCGGCAGCGACTCGCCCGGTCGTTGACTCGGAGTCGAACGCGCCAGCGAACGTTCTGCCAGACATTCCAAACCCAGTGCAAGAAGCGCCAATCGCAGCACCGGAAACCACAGCCCCGCCCGTAAGCGAAGCCAAGCCGAGAATCGCCCCGGTGCGTGTAGCTCGAGCCGCAGCAAACTCCCCGCGTCCTTCGACCCTGGCGAATGTTCCGGTCACCGCTAACGTTCCGGTTGCGACGCCAAAGTCCGAGCGCCCGCTAGATCTCCTGCCCCCCTATTGAGCCGCGGAGACAGTGGTGCAATCCGACTCGAGTCCGAGGTTCGACGTAAGGCGGGCCCGCGCGCTCGGCCGTCAGTGGCTCTGGTTTGCGTTGTCGGCCACGCTGGTTCTTGGCGGGCCGTGCAATGCTTTGGCAGCGGATGCGAGTGTCGACACGGCACAGAGCGCCGAGCAAAGGCGCACCTTGGCCAAGGCGAAGTACGAAGAAGGCGTCGAGGCATACCGCGCCGGACGCTATGCCGATTCAGTACGCCTGTTCCTCGACGCCGACGCGCTCTCGCCGAGCGCGGCGCTGTCGTACAATATCGCGCGGGCGTACGAGAAACTCGCGGACGACGCGCAAACGCTGCGTTGGTATCGAAACTACCTGCGCTTGGAGCCGAACGCGAAGAACTCAAGCGAAGTCCAAGGATATGTCCGTTCGCTGAGTGCGGCGCTGGCCGAACGCGGCCTTCAACAGCTGACGGTCGTAACCTCGCCCCCGGGCGCGACCGTGGCGATCGACGGCACTCCGTTGGGCGTTAGCCCGCTCACGGTCGAATTGCGCCCCGGAACCCACAGCGCTCAAGTGAGCCGTCGTGGCTTTGCGGACGCAAATGGGAATTTCGTCCTCCCATCGGATACGCCAATCGACTTGCGTGTCCCGTTGCAAATGGCGCCAAGCGCGCACGAGGCGCCGGTGGATACGAACCGAGACGCCGCGCGCCGATTTGGGATCGCGCCTTACATCACCTTGGGCGCGGCGGCGGCTTGCTTGGGGAGTGCTGGAATCTTCGAAATACTGCGACGCTCTGCCCAGAGCTCGGCGCGGAACGAGCAAGTTCAAGTCGACTACGAGCGAGACATCAACGACATGAACAGCCGCCAAACGACGGCTCGTGTCCTTCTAGGAGTCGGGGGGGTGTTGGCGGCCACCGGTGTCACGTTGCTGGTATTCAACACTCGAGTGACACCGGAGTCCAAGGCTCGTGTGGCTGCAGTACCAGGCGGCGCCACGTTCTCGCTAGAGCGGAGCTTCTGATGCGGCTTCCACGCCTGCGCTGGCTGATTCCGTTGACACTCTGCGCGGTGCTCGATTGGTCCTGCGCCAATGACCTGACCCCAAATCTAGAGGGCAAGTCCTGCTCCGCGAGCCACGAGTGCAGCAGCGGCTACAAGTGCGATGACTCTTCGCTGCTATGCGTACGCTCCGAGGTCGGCAGTGCTTCGGGAACGTGTTCACCAGGCAGCGCAAAATGCGACGGCAAATGTACCCAGCTCGGCTCGGACCCGAAAAATTGTGGAGGCTGCGGAGCGACGTGCTCGGCGCCCCCCCACGGGGTGGCCGTTTGCTTGGACGGGACGTGTAGCTTCGCTTGCCCAGACCGCGCGCCGTGCGGAGACGTGTGCGTCGACTTCCAGAGCGACGCTGAAAATTGTGGGGCCTGCGGGCAAGCGTGCGACGCCCCGCTCGGCGGTCACGCTCGTTGCGTCGCAGGCAAGTGCGAAATTACCTGCGCCTCGGACCGTAAGAGTTGCGGTGATAGCTGCGTCGATCTGGAAAGCGATCCTGAGCACTGTGGAGCGTGTGACAATGCGTGTGAGCCTGGGCTCGTGTGCTCTGCCGGCCGGTGCAAGGCAAGCTGCGAAGAGACGTTGAGCAATTGCAATGGCGCTTGCCTGGACCTCAGCGAAAACGCGAGCCATTGCGGCGACTGCAATACCGCCTGCCCGAGCCCGAACCACGGCAATGCGCGGTGCAGCGACTCGAGCTGCGACTTCACGTGCGCCGATGGCTTCGAAAAGTGCGGCTCGAGTTGCGTGGACACGCTTCACAGTCCGACGAACTGCGGCGAATGCAAACACGTCTGCAACGCGCCCGCCAATGGCACTGCTACTTGCGAAGCCGGGAAGTGCGGCTCGATTTGCAACGTCGGTTATGCGCAGTGCGGCGCCGTGTGCGTGAAAACCGATCAAGACCCGGCAAACTGCGGCGCGTGTGGCACTAAGTGTCAACAGAACGAGGTTTGCACGGGCGGGAAATGCACCTCGAACTGCGCTGGCGGAACGAGCAATTGTTCGGGAGCCTGCATCGACCTCGCGACTGACCCGGCAAACTGCGGCAATTGCGCGAAAACCTGTGCTGCGGCAGTTCACGCCAGTGCAATTTGCCAAAACTCGGTCTGTGCCCTGAGCTGCGCGGCCGGCTACAGCGCTTGCAACGACGGGTGCCAAAAGTTCGACTCTGACCTCAACAATTGCGGCGTGTGTGGCAAAGTCTGTCCGCCCACGGCCAACGGCACTGCAGTCTGCAACAGCGGGCAATGCGCGGTGAATTGCAATAGTGGCTACGATCAATGTTCGGGAAGTTGCGTCAACACGAACGCCGACCCGAAGAATTGCGGCGCGTGCGGGAAAGTCTGCGGCTCGGGACGAGTCTGCGAAAACGGCGCGTGCACGCTGGCGTGCGGGATGAAGACGACTTGTGACGGCGCCTGCGTGGACACCACGAACGACACGTCCAACTGCGGCGCATGTGGCAAGGTATGTATGCCCCCGGCGCACTCTGCCCCAACGTGTCAGGCAGGTAAGTGCCAGTTTAGCTGCCAACTGCCATATATCGCGTGTGGATCCACCTGCGTCGATCCGCGAAGCGACATCAAACACTGTGGCAACTGCCAGACCGTGTGCAGCTCGGAAGACGGCGACGCGATTTGCACTGACGGACAATGCGGTGTGGCGTGCTCGTCAGGAAAGTCGAGCTGCAGCGGTAAGTGTGTCGATTTGAACTCCGACGCCAAGAACTGCGGCAGTTGCGGCAGTAAATGCAAGGGCGTGCTCGGCTGCTTGCTCGGTCATTGCCTCTAACGAGGCGCGACTCTACGGGGCGAATCAACGCCGCACCCACTCGGTGTGTCAGCGTCGCCCGATGTGACCTTTTGCTACCGAGAAACTACTCTGTTGGGGCGGTTTCAGCCGGGTTTCGCGCGCCTTCGCGCTGGCACGTGCCGTGCTTAGGAGGTCAGCGCAACTCAACTCAGGAGGAACTTCATGATTCGCTCTTCATTCGTCGCCTGTGGTCTCGGTGCTTTGGTGATCGCGCTCGCGAGCGGCTGCAACAAGGCCGCAGACGAACAAGAAAAGGCCACCAACGCCCAGGTCAAGGCCAACGAAAAGATCGTCGAAGCCAATCAGGAAGCCGACAAGAAGGCTGCCGAAGCGCAAGCCGACGCAGACAAGAAGATCGCCGAAGCGCAAGCGAGCTTCCTCAAGCTGCGTGAGGACTATCGTCACGACACGACCGAGAAGCTGGTCGACTTGGACAAGAAGATCGCGGAACTCGACGCCAAGGCGAAGACCTCGACCGGCAAGAAGAAAGCCGATCTCGATGCACAGCTGGCCCAAATTCGCACTCAGCGCGAGGCCTTCGCCAACGATTGGAAGACGATCGAGACCGCGTCCGCGACCACTTGGGATTCCACCAAGACACGCTTGGAAAAGGAGTGGAACGATTTGAAGGCAATGGTCGATCGCGCCGCGTGAGCCGCGCGGTCAGCACCATCGCACGAAAAAGCCCTCGAACGCGCGGGTCGCGTCGAGGGCTTTTCTTGGCCGTTCAGCAGCTGTCGTTGCTCAGACGCCGAGCTTCTTCAGGCTTGCGAGCAGCACGCAAACGGCAACTACTTCCATCGCGGCCTTGACCTGGGCCAAGGGCGGCATGGACGGCGCGATGCGAATGTTGCGATCGCGCGGATCCTTGCCATGCGGGAAGGTCGCGCCCGCGGCAGTGAGCTTGACGCCCGCCGCGTCTGCGAGGCGCACGACGTCGCTGGCGCAGCCGTCCAGCGTGTCCAAACTGACGAAGTAGCCACCGTGCGGCTTGGTCCAAGAGGCAACGCCCTTTCCGGCCAATTCCTTTTCGAAAGCGTCGGTGACTGCTTCGAATTTGGGACGCAAGAGCTGGGCGTGGGCCTTCATGTGCTCCAACATGCCAGCGTAGTCCTTGAAGAACCGCACATGGCGGAGCTGGTTCATCTTGTCCGGTCCGATGGTCTGGATACCGAGGTGACGCTTGATGTCCGCAATGTTTGCTGGGCTCGACGCGAGCGCCGCCACACCTGCTCCTGCGAACGAGATCTTGGACGTCGATCCGAACACGATCGCGCGATCCGGATTGCCGGCTTCTGCGCAGGCCGTCAGCACGTTGGCGAGCTTGTCGCCCTCAGCGTACAGGTCGTGGACCGCGTAGGCGTTGTCCCAGAAAAGACGGAAGTCCGGCGCGGCGGTCTTCATGGACGCCAAGCGCTTGACCACGCTGTCGCTGTAGGTGGTGCCGGTCGGGTTGCTGTACTTCGGCACGCACCACATGCCTTTGATTGCCGGATCGCTCGCGACGAGGCGCTCGACCTCGGCCATATCCGGACCGTCCTCGTTCAACGCCACGGTCAGCATCTCGATGCCGTGATGCTCACAGATCGCGAAGTGCCGGTCGTATCCCGGTGCAGGACAGATGAACTTCACTTTTTCGCGGCTCCACGGGCCCTTGCCGCCCGGCACCCCGTGCAACAAGGCGCGGACCACGGTGTCGTGCATCAAAGTCAAACTAGAGGCGCCACCGACGATGACTTGCGCGGCCGGTGCACCCAGCATCTCGGCAAAGATGCCCTTCATTTCCGGCAAGCCGTCGAGGCCACCGTAGTTGCGGCCGTCGGAGCCGTCGCTGCCCTTGAAGTCCGCTTCGGGCAAGACCACGGTCAACTTCGCGGCGAGATCGAGTTGCTCGGACGAGGGCTTGCCTCGCGTCATGTCCAACTTGAGGCCCTGCGCCTTGAACGCGTTGTAACGCTGCTCGAGTTGTTGCGTGAGGGCTGCACGTTCTGGGGCGGAAAGTTTCGCGAGCTCGGTCATGGGCTGGGCTGTAACGAAATCTTGGCTCGGGCGCCAGTCGTCTAGAACCGAACTTGCAACAGAGCCGAAAAGATGCCCCTTCTAAACCTGGCACCCCGTTTCGAACGCACTCTTGCGGCCGATGAGCCGAAGCCCGCCGCAGCCGCTGCGCTACAGAGCGCGTGGCTCGGGGCTAAAAATTTACGCCCTACGGGCGTAGCAGCCAGGGTGGGAAAACGCCTCGTCCTCGCATCTCTGCCTGCACTCGTTCTGCTACTTGGGTCACCGGCCCACGCCCTCCCAGGCACGCATGCGCCTGCAATCTCCACTTACGACACACGCGCCTCGAGCGTCGTACTGGCTTATCGACACACGTCGAGCGACGCCGGACCGCTCAATACGTTCAGCTACAACGCGAACTTCAGCAACACGACCGGGATTCTGAGCGCGCAGTTCGGCATTCACTACGTGAACTTCGACGCCAAAGCCAACGACTCGACCGCTCACGGAGTCGGCGCGAGCGGCGTTGCATTGTTCGTCTTACCGGTAGCCGCGCGTTGGGACGACGGCGTACCCAAAGCGGCGATTGCTTTCGACGTTGGTTCGGTACCGACCGTGTACGTGAGCGGGCAGCGCCAATACGTCACGCTGCCCTTGGTTTTCGGTTTCGGTATCCCGCTTTCTCCCCACAGAGCGATCACGCTCACGCCCTGGTTCGAGGCCTCGATCAGCGCGAACTTGGACACGATCTTCAAATCAACCGACATCACCGTCGATCCGGACGCGGTGACGACGAAGGTCAACCCGGACGGCACCATCAACGTCAGCCTGAAAGACGGCGCGGTGGAAGCCGCGGTGAAGAAGGGCGTGAGTATCGACTCGGGTTTCTATGTGCCGATGCGCGCCGGGCTCGAAGCTGACATTCACGTCAGCCAAACCGTCGACTTCAATTTGTATTCGTCAATCGCTAGCTTGGGCGGCGCTTTCGGCGGCGCCTCTGCGTTCACGCTGGGCGCTGGCCTCACCTTTCGCTGGGATTCGATCGTACCTGCGGTCCTGCCGGTCGAACGGCGCTTGGAGCACGAAGACTGCGATGCGGTGGCAGCGCGCTTCCGAAGTTGCCCGGGGGCGAAGCAATGGCTCGCTCCGGAAAAGCAGTCCAATGAAACGAAAGCAGCGCCGGCAGCTCCTGCCGCTACGCCTGCACCTCCGCCGCAATCCCAGGTGAATCCTAAACCGACGTCAGCACCGACGCCCCCGCCAGCGCCCGCCAAATCATCGCCGGCGGCGACTCCATCGCCCGAGCCGAAGCCCCCGGGACCTCCCAGCGCAGTATTTCCGAACTGAACGCGAGCTGAGCTCAGGTTACCAGCTCAGGCTCTTAGAGACAGTCACCGGCTCACCCACGAACGGCGTGACGCGTGTGCGCGCGACGGCGCTCAACACGCACGAGCGCATGGCAGCCGGCGGCGCCGAAGAGCCGAAATGAACCGAGCTCGGAACACCGGAAGGAGCATAAGTAGCGACGACCTGCGCGTGAACCGGTCCTTCACCGCAGTTTCTCGCGGATGCTGCGGCGCGAGCCAATGCGCGAGAGAGCTCAGCGCGATCGGCCGGTCCGGGCGCAGCAGCGACTGGAGCGGGTCGCGCAGACGAGCGCGCGACTCCGCGACCGCCACCAGTACGCTCGACCTCGGCACGTTCAGCACGTTCAGCACGTTCAGCACGTTCAGCGCGAGCCGTCGGCTGCGCGCGTTCGTATTCGATGCGCCCAGCCGCGCCGTGCTCGAGCGGCAAATCGCGCAGCCGAACGACAGGGATGTTCGACGCGAGCGTCGCGGCCCAGCTCGGGCTCAGTGACGCATGTGTCGTGAGGGGCACTTCTGATTGCTCAGCCGCCTGCCTCGCCGGACGCGCGCTGATCTTCGCGCGAGCCTCACCCCAATGCGCCGCATGCTGGGCCAGCAAAACAGCCCCGAACGTCACGACCGCGGACAGGATCGCGACGACGGACAGTTCGGTCGAACGCGCGTGCATCACCACGGGGGTGAAGCTGGCCGCGCCCGGCTCGGAATCCATCAGCGGAAGAGCACGCTCGGGAGCTGGCAACGGCGTTGGCTGTTGCATCACCCGTGTCGGCAACGGATGCGTGACCGCGGTGACCTCATTGTCCAAATCGTCATCGTGTTCGATTCGAACGTTGTTCCAGCCAGTGCGCTCGATGAGCTCGCGTCGAGCTTTGGGTTCGCGGCGCGGCATGAGGCGGCGCGCGACTAACCGCGGACTTCGCGGCCTGGATGCACTGGGTTGACTGTCGATCACAGCGACCTCCCTCGTGGGACTTAGCCCTACATAGCACGTCTGTCACCCAATCTTCGCGAGGATTGGTAAGACTCCTTCGGAATTCTGATCTCACCGGAAGCGTGTACTCAGCGTCCGCCCTTTGTCCTGTTTATCACCCTGGATCATGATTCGTGGTGCGTAGGAGTGCTCGGCAACCTCGCAGCATTCTCGCCTCGGGACGCGCTCGTGCGCCGCTGTTAGTGATTTCTTCAGTTCAGAACGGCACGTCTCAATCCGACGCGTCGGGCAACGAGCGGGACCGGTCGCGCAGTCGAAAAAAACGTGCGCAGACGAGCGAGAGCGCTGAAACCGGTTCCAGTCAGCGGCTTCATCCAAGCTATGGTCGGCCGCGTTTGCACATGATCGAGACGCGACTGGCGCACCACTCCGACGCGAGCTGCAGCACGAACTCAGCACGAACTCGTGCTTCCGCGAAGCGCGGGGCACGCATACTCGCGTTCGGCCTCTTGCTTCTCGCGCTCGCCGATTGCCGCCCGAAGCGCGCCAAGGAAGATGAAAAAGGCAGCGTCTTTCCGAGGGCAGAGACGTTCTATCTCGGAGGTCGGCAATGGGGTGAACCGTCGACGTTCAACCCAATCGGTACACCGGGCTGGCCCATCAGCACCATGAATCTGCTGTATGAAACGCTGCTCTTGTACAACTCACTCGACGGACGCATGCAGCCGTTGCTCGCCGAGTCGTACGCCGTCCACGACGCTTCGGTGGAGGTCACGCTCAACCCCGCGGCACGCTGGAACGACGGGCGGCCGGTGAGCGGGGGGGATGTCACCTTCACCTTCGGCTTGGGGCAAAAGTTCAAGAGCCTCAACATCGCTCCCATTTGGCAATACCTCTCGAGCGTTCGCGCGTACGACAAGGACGGTCGCGTCGCGACAGACGCGAACATTGGACAAGACTACCCGCGCCGAGTCGTGTTCGAGCTGAACCCCGAAAGAAAGAATCCGCTCGTCGTCCTCGACGCACTTCAAGCTCAAATCATCGTTCCGCGTCACGTCATCGAGCCACTGCTCGCCGAACGCGACAACAACTTGGACGAGTTCAAGAAGCTGAAATTCGAGCAAGGTGCAGTGAGTTCCGGCCCCTATCGCTTGTTCTCTTCGAGCAGTGAAAAGATCGCGGTCGTGCGCGACGACGGCTACTGGGGTAACGCTGCCCTGCACGGGGGCAAAAAGCCGGCACCGAAGTACATCGTTCACCCGCTATACAAGAGCAACGATGCCTTCAGCGTCGCGCTGCGCCAAGGCCGACTAGATATCTCCACCACTTTCGTGCCGCGCATTTGGTTGAAGGCCGAAAAGGGCGTGCGCAGTTGGCTCGACCGCGAGCCATATTTTCTCAGCAGTTCCATTCCGATGTTGCTCGTGAATCACAAGCGCGCGCCCTTGATGGACGTGCACCTGCGACGAGCGATGGCCTTCGCGATCAACTACAACGACATCCGCGAGCTGTCGGTTTCGGGCTACAGCGAACCGCTGCGCCCCGGCATCATTCTCCCTTTCGGGCTCGAGCGCCGATTTTTCTCGGAAGAAGACGCGAAAAAGTACGGCACGTGGTTCGACCCGGAGCGGGCAAAGGCCGAGCTCGCGGCGGGTGGCTACAGCGCGGTGTTCGGTCCGCGGGGGGAGCTCGTCGAGACCCGCGATCGCGACGGCAAGCGAGTGCCCACACTGTACGTCAAATCTCCCACGGGTTGGACGGATTGGGAATCGATCGTGCGCATCGCCGTGAAGAGCATGCGCGGGGCCGGGATTGACGTGCGCGAACGCTTCGTGGAAACGAGTGTGTTCTGGAACGCCCTGTACGAGGGCGACTTCGACTTGATCATGCACACCCCGTCGACTCAGCCCTCGCCCTCCAAACCTTGGTCGCGCTTCGAGGCGCTGCTCACGAGTCGGGACTTCGTCCCACTCGGACAGCGAATGTACAAAAACATCGGCCGTTTCAACGATCCGCACGCGCCCGGCTACGAGCCGCGCATCGACAAACTCTTGGCGCTCATCCCAACGCTGACCGACGAGGGCGCGCGGCTCGGCGCCTACCGCGAACTCAACGCGATATTCATGCGCGAGCAGCCGTACTTGCCGCTGGTCTATCGCCCAGACACCTTTTACGAGTTCAGCATCAAACACTGGTCGAATTTGCCGAGCGCCGAAAACCCGTACTTGCCGCCACTGATTCCTGGCGACCGCCTGGGCACGAACATGCTTTGGGCCATTACCCCCGTGTCGAACTAACGAGACTCGACCGCTCAATGCTCAAGAATCACCCCACGCTTACGTACATCGCTGGCCGCGCCAGCTGGTATGTCGTGACCTTCTTCGTGGCAATCACGGTCAACTTCTTCTTGCCACGACTGGGCGATGCCAACCCGGTCGACACGATCATGGCCAAGGTCAGTGAAGGGTTGGACGCAACCTCGGCAAAAGCAAAGGAAGAAGCCTACCTCAAGGAGTTCGACCTGGTTGAGGTCGAGCCGAGCGGAAAGGTCAAACGCGACGCGCAGGGCAGGCCGGTGCGCACCTCGCTCGGTCACCAGTTCATCAACTACCTGGGAATGAGCGTTCGTCTCGACCTCGGCAGCTCGATTTTGCAGCACCCCAAGCGAGTGAGCGAGATCATCAAGGCCGCCTTACCCTGGACGCTCGCCTTGCAGCTACCAACAATCGTCCTCGGTTGGCTGATCGGCAATGGGCTCGGCGCCCTCGCCGCATACAGACGCGGCGTATTCGACAAGTTGATGTACCCGCTCGCCTTGCTGGCGAGCGCCATTCCAGCGTTTTGCTTTGGCATGCTGCTGGTCTACGTGTTCGGCATCCGCTTGGAGTGGTTTCCGGCGGTGGGCGGCTACGATGACGGGCTGACGCCCGAGCTCAGCTTCTCCTTCTTTCGTAGCGCGAGCTACTACTACGTGCTCCCGTTCTTCTCGGTGTTTTCGATCGTCGTTGGCGGTCAAGCCATCGGCATGCGTTCGATGTGCATCTACGAGCTCGGTACGGACTACGTGAAGTACGCGAAGCTGCTCGGCATCTCCGAGAGCAAGATCCTACTTTACATGTTCCGGAATGCGATGCTGCCCCAGCTCACCGGGCTCGCCCTCGCGCTCGGAAGCATGGTCGCCGGAGCGCTCATCGCCGAGATGATTTTCAGCTATCCAGGCCTGGGGATGGCCGTGCTCACGGCCATCCAGGGCAACGACTATCCGCTGATCAGCGGCTGCACGCTGCTCGTCACCGTGTGTGTGCTATGCGCCAATTTCAGCGTGGATGTGCTGGTCGGCTTTCTCGATCCGCGCATTCGGGCAGCTCGGCAGACGGGCAATTGACATGAAACTGCTGAAACAGCTGCTCAGATCACCGTTCTTCGTGCTCGGCGCGGGCCTGTTCCTGCTCACACTGTCGTTCGGATTGCTCGGCCCACTATTCATGAACTTGGATGTGAACACGCGCGTGGGGCTCGCGTACATGCCGCCATCCGCTAGCCATTGGCTAGGCACGGATCACATGGGCGTGGACATGATTTCCATGCTGGTCGCAGGCCTGCGCTCATCGCTATACGTGGGCTTTTTGGCGGGCACGGTCGCGACCTCGGTCGGCACCCTGATCGGATTGTACGGCGGCTACAAAGGTGGGTTGATCGATGACGTGCTCACCGTCGGCACCAACCTATTCTTGGTCATCCCCAGCTTGATCGTGCTGATCTTGCTGAGTGCGAGCGTCGAGAATGGGCGCAGCCTGACCCTGATTGCGCTGATCATCGGCTGTACGACTTGGACCTGGAGCGCGCGTGCCGTGCGGGCTCAAGCCGTCAGCTTGAGGAACCGCGATCACGTGGCGCTCGCACGCATCAACGGCTTCGGCACGCTGGGCATCGTGTTCTTCCACATCATGCCCTACCTGCTCTCCTACATATTCATGGTCTTCATCTTGCAAATGGCCGCGGGGATCCTGTCAGAGGCCAGCCTGTCGATGCTCGGGCTCGGGCCATATGATTCGGTTTCGCTCGGCAAAATCTTGAACGAGGCCAAAACCAACGAAGCGTTGACCGATGGCGCGTGGTGGGCGTTCGCGCCAGCCATGGTGCTGATCACGACCATCGTCTTTTCACTGTACGTCATCAACACCTCGCTCGAAGGCGTGTTCAACCCACGCTTGAGGAAGTGATGACGCGGCCGATTTTCGAGGTCGACAATTTGCGCGCCCACTACCTCACGCGCTTCGGACAAAAAGTCCAAGCCGTCGACGGCGTTTCATTTTCGCTGAAACCGGGAGAAATCCTGGGAATCGCCGGGGAGTCGGGCTGCGGGAAGACCACCTTGGTGAGCGCATGCATGGGCCTGTACATCCCGCCCCTGCAGCTATCTGGCGGTGAGGTGCGAATCGAGGGCAAGAGCATCATCGGCATGGATATCGAGACCAATCGGCGGGACATTCTCGGCAAGAAGATCGCGATGATCCCGCAGGGGGCGCTCAACTCCCTGAACCCAACTCGTCGAGTGAAAGACCTCGCGAGCGACATGATCCGCAGTCACGGCGAGGCAGCCGACAAGAAGGCGTTGTACGCGCGCCTGCGTGAACGGTTCGAAAAGCTAGGTCTACCTGCAGACCAGGTCTTGAATGCCTACCCGGTGGAGTTGCCGGCGGGCATGAAGCAGCGCGTCGTGATCGGCATTTCGACGCTGCTCGACCCGCGCGTCGTAATCGCCGACGAGCCGACCTCCGCGCTCGACGTCTCCACTCAGAAGGCGGTGATCAAGCTTTTATTCGAGCTGATGGACCAAGGCATCATCGGCAGCATGCTGTTCATCACCCACGAATTGCCCTTGCTGCGTCACGTCGCCAATCGGATCGCGGTGATGTACGCCGGAGAGTTCGTGGAGCTGGGCACCACCGAGCAAGTCATTTTCGACCCGCGTCAGCCGTACACGCGCGCGCTGATGGGCTCGATGCTGAGCGCCGAGCCTAGGCATCGCGGTCAGAAGCCAGTCGCCATCGAGGGTGCGCCCCCGAACCTCGCTCACCCCATCTTTGGCTGTCGCTTCGCCGAGCGCTGCCCGACAGCGCAGCCTTCGTGCAGCACCAATCGGCAAACGCTACGCATCGTGGCCGAGCGACAGGTCAGGTGTGAATATGCCAGCTGAGGCCAAGTTCGAGGCCCGCGGGCTCACACGCAGCTACGGTCACGGCAAGCGACGGCTCGACGCCGTGAAGAACGTCAGCTTCACGATCTTCGACAAGGACATCGTGAGCGTGGTCGGGCAGTCGGGCTGCGGCAAAACCGTGCTCGCCAAGCTGCTGCTCCGGCTCGAGACGCCGACCAGCGGCAGCCTCACGTTCAAGGGCAAGCCGATCGCGAGCGACCCTGATTTGCGGCGCCATTTTCGCTCGGTCCAAGCCGTGTTTCAGGATCCGTTTTCGGCCTTCAACCAATTTTTCACGATCAAGAGCCAGCTCAAGAGCTGTTTCAAGCTCTTCGAACGACAGCCGAGCCCCGCAGAAATCGAGGCCCGCGTCGACGCCGCATTGCGCGCCGTGAACATCGAACCGAAGGAAATCGACGGGAAATATCCGTTCGAACTCTCGGGCGGGCAAATGCAACGCATGTTGCTCGCCCGGATCTTCATCCTGCGCCCCGAAGTGCTGATCGCGGACGAGCCGACCAGCATGGTGGACGCTTGTAGCCGCGCCAACATCCTCGACTATCTGATGAAGCTCAAGCGAGAGCTCGAGATGACGATCGTGTTCATCACCCACGACATCGGGCTCGCCTGCTACGTCTCCGACTCGATCTTCATCATGCACCAGGGCGAAATCGTGGAGCAGGGTCCGCCCGATCGCGTGACCCGTGCTCCGTCCAGCCTGGTCACGCGGCAGCTGCTCGAAGATATTCCCGACATCCACAAAGAGTGGCTACCCCGCTCGCGTTGACCGGCAGAGGTTGCGGGGCGCGCCGCTCACGCTCTCGAAGAACGTCGAGAACAGCGCGCCTCAGCGAGTTGCGATGCCGGATCGAGATCGCCCAAATCTCAAGGGGCCTCGGTGACGACCTTCATCACCGACACGGAGCTCGGGTCCATGCTGAAGGTGTCGAACGTGCCCGGGTACCAATTGAGAATACGGCCCACCACGGTGCCGAACGAGACGTCTTTCGCGTAGGGCGCGTAGTCGATGTAATCGACCGCATCACCATTGCCGAGCACCACCGCGAGCAGGTAGCGCTTGCCCGCGCTGAGCTTGTAGTTGAGCGGGCCCGAACTGATGAGGCCGGTGCCACTCACGCCCGCAACCAGCTTGTCGTACTTGGCCACGTACATCTGCCCGGAGAGCTCGTACACGATCCAGCGCAGATCGCGGGGGCCGGTCAAGACGAGCTGCGTCTGCAACTCGGTCAGCTTGCGCGTCGAGTCGACGTCGATCACGTCTCCGACCACGGTGCTCGCGTTGATGATTTCCGGTGTTTCCACGGAGCCAATCGTGTCGGTCGCGCTCTTGTCGCACTTCATCGCGAACGTACACACGCTGGTCGTCGCGGCGCAATCCGTGGTGACCGCGCTCAGGCTTTGCCCATCCGCGGCGCAGGTACCGATCTTGTCACCGATGCACGCGGTGCTCGACGGGCTGCACGCAAGCGGAACGCAGCTGGCGCCACTGGTTCCCATTGCTTTGCACGCGGTGTCTGTGTCACAGATCTGGATGAGTGACACGTAGGGAACGCTGAACTCGCAATAGTAAACGTTCGAGTCTTTGCAAAAGTAGTTGCCGGGCACGCACGGCCGCTCTTTGCATTGCGCGTTTTCGCAGTACTGCGTGTCTGCGCACGCCGTTCCACTCGCCGGCAACGAGCCATCGGCATTGCAGACCTTGATCACGTTGTCCGCACATACCGTTTCGCCAGCCTTGCAGTCGTTCGACTTGCAATAGGCATTCGAGCTGCCGCTGTACGTCGCACAGTGTTCGGTCTGTGTATTGCAGGTCTGCGAAAGCGTGGCATTCGCGCCGCTGGAGTCGCAGCTGTACACGTTGCCGTCTTGGCAGAAACTGCGATTGGCCGCGCAGATTTGCTTCTTGCAGCTGCCGCTGACACAAATTTTGCCGTCACCGGCGCAGTCGACCGAACCAGGAAGCCAAGCGCTGCCGAATTCGTTGCAGGTCGAAGCGCGTGTCCCATCACAGGTCGCCTTACCCGGATCACACAGGCGCTTGCGACACGATCCCATCGTGGCGTCGCACACCTCGTCCGTGTGGCAGGCGGCGAATGGCGAGGTACTGGTCCCATTGTGCGCGCACAGGTACACGTCACCGTGCTGGCAGGACATCTCTCCCTCCGTGCACACGATGTCACGGCACTGTCCGCCGTCACAGGCTCTCTTGGACTTGGTGCAATCCATGCCACCCGAAGCCATGCCAGAGCCGTCACCGCGACAGGTGGTGGCGATGTTTCCATCGCAAACAGGCTGATTGGGAGTGCAGGCCTGCGCGCTACAACTCGCGTCGTCACCGTCGACGCGGCAAAATAGGCCGATTGCGCATTGCTCGGCGAGCGCGCTGACGCCGTTGTCGTCACACTTCCAAACCGCGCCGTCCTTGCACGTCGCGGTATTGGGCACACACAGGTTGCCGCTGCACGCGCCGTTCGAACACATTTGCCCGGGCCGACACGTTTGCACGATCGTCTCCGTCGAGCCTGCGTCGTCACACTGCTTGACGCTCTGGCCTTCACAGCGTTTGGCACCGGCAGTGCACGTGGTCACGCCACCCGCGGAACTCCCAGAGGCGCCGCCACCGCCGCCGTTGCCACCGCCGGAACTATCACCACCGGGCGTGCTCTTCGTACCGCTACAAGCCGCGAGCAGCACACCCAAACCGACGATCGCCCCCACACTTCGCCAAATGTTTTTTCCCATGACCCAGCTCCGTCTTAAGACACCCGCCAAAGACCCACACCGTACTTGTGTTGTGGGCGAGAAGTCCTGTCAAAAATACGAAGACCGTCAGACTGGCAACTTCCAGTGACCGCAGGATCGTCATGCTCGCGGCTTCGCTCACGGCACGTTCGCCACAAGCTAGTGATTTTGGGGGGCGATCTCATTCCAGCAGCGCAACTCGCGGCGCCTCGCTGTGGCCACGCTCGTTCATCCCCCGAACGTGACGCGGCGCGACGAGTAGCTGCCGGGGACGGCCGCGCACCGCTACCGAAAACTCGCGTGAATCTGGCGGGTTAAGCAGCGCAGCAAGCGACCGTTTTGTGACGCCATAGGATGCCTTTGCCCGGGGACAACTCGGCCGCGCGCGACCGCGATTCACTCCGGGCCGCCTTTCAAGATGGCGACACGGTCGACGTGCGCGTCTCGGAAAAACCAGGAACGCCAGAGAGCGCTGAGGGAAATGACTCGAGTGCGCGGATCTATTTTCGCGCCTACACCGCGGGAGTCACGGACGAAGCACCTGGCAGATACCACACCCACGCGGGAGCGGAGCTCGGGCGCGGCGCGATCGGGCGCGTGTACAAAGCGCAGGATCTCCACCTGGGTCGGCAGGTCGCGATCAAGGAGCTGTTGCAAGACGTCAACGACGGCTCGGGCGGCACCGGCGCGCTGCAGACTCTGACTCGCTTTTTGCGCGAGGCTCGGGTCACGGGCGCGCTGGAACATCCCAACATCGTTCCAGTGTACGAACTTGGGCAGCGCACGGATGGCACGCTCTATTACACGATGCGCATCGTCCCCGGTCGAACGATGGCGCAAGCGATCGGTGAATGCACGCGGCTCAGCGAACGCCTGGCATTGGTCAATCACTTCTCGGGGTTATGTCAGGCCATCGCCTACGCGCATAGCCGCGGGATCGTGCACCGCGACATCAAACCCGACAACGTGATGATCGGCGAGTTCGGCGAGACCGTCGTACTGGACTGGGGCATGGCCAAGCTCTGCGACGAGCCAGCGGAGCGAGCAAACGTAGCCTCGCCGGCGCTCGAGCTCGGCGATTTGAACCTGACCTTGGAGGGTAGCCTGTGCGGCACGCCGCTTTACATGAGTCCCGAGCAACTCTCCGGGCGCATCGCCCAGGTCGATCAACGCTCGGATGTTTGGTCGTTGGGTGTCGTGCTTTACACCATCCTCAGCGGGCGTTCGCCGTTCTCCGGCAAAACGCTGCCCGAGATCATCAGCCTGGTGAGCACGGGGAAGTGCCCGCCGCTCAAGACGATTGACGCCAGGATTCCACCGGAGCTCGCCGCCGTGGTGGAGCGCGCGTTGAAGCCGAACAAGCTCGAACGCTACCCTTCTGCTCGTGAACTGGCTCACGACGTGCAGGCCTATCAGGCCGGCACGCGCGTCGCGGCGTACGAATATTCTTCGCTCGACCTGCTGCAGCGCTTCGTCTCGCGTCATCGCTCGGCGGTTACGGTGTCCGCGCTCGCGTTTTTGGTCGTGCTCGTCCTCGGCGTCACTGCGTATCATCGCGTGTTGGTGGCGCGCGACCGCGCGCTCTTGGCAGAGCACCGCGCGCTCGAAAACGAGCTCGCGGCAACGCGCAGCGCAGCGCATGCGCGGCACAGCCTGAGCGAAGTATTGCTCGAACGCGCGCAGCAAGCACTCCAAGAAGGAGACAGCGTGAACGCTGAGCTCCTGGCCGCGAGAGCGCTCAGCCAAGAAGAACGTCCGGACGCGCGAGGCGTGGCGCTCGCAGCGCGGAGCGCAATGCGACCGGCGCTCGCCGCCACTTGGCCCGAGACCAAAGGTTGCACGCGCAGCGCGCTGTCGTTTGGCGCCGATCTGTTCGCGTGCGCTGCCGGGCACGGGCTCAAACTCTGGCGAGTGAGCACGCAAGAGCTCACGGTCGAGACCTCGCTCGACAGCGAGATCGGCGCGCTCGCCTTTGGAAGTGACGCCTCGGCCCTCGGCGTCATCCTCGCGGATGGAAATATCGGCGTGCGGCCCAATGCGGGTGAAAACGTGAGGTTTCAATGGGCGTTCTGCGGACAAAAGCCGAGCGCGCTGGCGCTGGGGGGCGCGCAAGCGGTGGCCTGCGGCAATGCGCGCGGCCAAGTCAGCGTATGGCAAGCCGGGCTCGCCAACAACGTACGGCACCTCCAGCTCGGCCAGGCGGTGAGCTCCCTCGCCTGGTCCAAGGATGGCACCAAGCTCGCCGTGGGCGGCGAGCTCGGCGCGATCCTCGTTTACGACAGCCCCACGCACGGCGAGCGGCGGCTCGTCGGTCATAGCGGCACCGTGCTCGGGCTCGCACTGGCGGAACAAGGACGCTTCCTCGCGAGCAGCGGCGCCGACCGCACGCTTCGCACCTGGGATACCCAAAGCGGAAGTCCGCTCGATGCGCCGATCGTCCTCAGCGACGTTATGGGCGCGTTGGCGTGGTCGGACGACCGCCGCATCATCGCCCTTGGCGGCAAGGACAAAAGCTTCCGCGTGCTGGATTTGCGAACTGGGCATCGCGCTTTGCTCCGACAGCATGACGAGGCAGTCGATCTCGTGGCCGCATCCGCGGACGCGGCGCGGCTTGGTTCCTACAGTCGCGACACCGGTTTGCGTCTGTGGTCTCTCGGCGCAGACCCGAACCCGGACGAATTGGCCGAACGCGGCAACGTCCTTACTCTTGGCTTGGGCGCGGCGCCCGATCAGTTGCTCAGCGCTGGCCTCGGCAGGAACGGAGTGTGCATCTGGGAGCTTTCGACCGGTATGTGTGGGACACGCCTGCCCGTACGGCTCGACCGCGTCCGAGCGCTCGCGGTTTCGCAGAACGGACAGCGGCTCGCTTTGGCCGGTTCGGGGACCCAAATCTTCATTTGGGATTTGCTTCAAAAGATCCCGATTCAGGTGATCGACGGCTTGCACCAAGAGGCACGCGCGCTGGCGTTCGCGCCCGACGGACAAACTCTGGTGGCCGCGGGGCTCGAGCGCAAAATTCGAATCTTCGACGTCGCGAGCGGCGCGTTGCTCGCAGAAGAGGAGACGCTCGCCCCGATCCAGACCATGAGCGTCGTTCGTCAATCCGGAACTCTAGTCACCGGCGATCAGGCCGGTGTGCTGACCTTGCGCAACATGAAAACCGGGCGCGCAGAAACCGCCTGGCAAGCGCACGGGGATTGGATCTTGGGCACCGCTATTACTCCTGACGGAGCCCGATTGGCATCCGCGGGCGCTGATCGTTTGGTGCGCGTTTGGGATCTGCGCAGTCACGCGCGGCTATCTTCACTGATCGGGCACGCTGGAAGAGTGCTCAGCGTCGACTTTTCTAGAGACGGCGCGCAATTGGCGTCCGCGAGCGAAGACAAGACCGTGCGCATCTGGAGTCCGCGCGCGGGCGCGCTGCTGGCGACACTCCCAGGGCACACCGCGACCGTGCGCGCCGTGCGCTACACCGGCCACGGCTCGGTGCTCGCGTCCGGCAGCGACGACGGCACCATTCGCCTATGGCATTTGGATGACCTCGAGCGTCCCGCGCCGGAACTCGAAGCCGATCTCAGCCGGCAATTCGGACTCGAACCCGCGCCCGTGTCCGCGGAGCCGCGCCTCCCGACTCGCTAGTGGCGCGCCCAAGAACTCAAGACGTCAACGCCGAGCGAACCGCGCGCGTCACGGATCCAGGTGAAAATGGCTTCTGAAGAAACAGTACGTCCTCGCGCGCGAAGCCGTGGCTGTTGACCACGGTCCCCGAATACCCCGACATGAAGAGCACCTTCATTCCCGGACGCTTCAGCGTCAGCGCTGCAGCGAGCTCCGGGCCGCTCGCCCCGGGCATGATCACGTCTGTGAGCAACAAATGGATCTGCTTGTGGAACGTTTCGCAAATGGCGCTCGCTTGAGTTGCATCACACGCGTCGAGCACGACGTAGCCCGCGTCCTTGAGCACCCTGCACAATACCGAGCGCACCGCCACGTTGTCCTCGACGATCAGCACGACTTCGTGAGCCGCGGCTGGTGCTGGCGCAGATGGCTCACTCGAGTCGAGCACCGCTTGCTCGACGCTGGGAAATAGGATTTCGAACGTGGTGCCGCGATTGATCTCGCTGTGGACCGAGATCCGACCGCGGCATTGTCGAATGATGCCGTACACGGTCGAAAGACCGAGACCTGCGCCCTTGCTGATGTCCTTGGTCGTGAAGAAAGGTTCGAACACGCGGGCTTGCACGTCCGCACTCATGCCCGCGCCGGTGTCCCTCACCTCCATCGCGACGTAGCGCCCCGGTTTTGCACCGTCGTGCGAGGCGGTGCTTTCGTCGAGCAGCACGTTCTTGGTCGCGACCGTCAGCTTGCCGCCAGCTTGCATGGCGTCCCGTGCATTGATCACCAAGTTCATCAAAATCTGCTGAATTTGGCCGGGATCTGCTTCGACCCGCGATACATCGTGATCGAGAGCCGTGGCATACTCGATGTCTGCGCCGACCAAACGGCGCAGCATCTTGTCGAGTTCTTCGATCACCACGTTGAGGTCGAGCACCTCGGGTTTGACCATCTGTTGGCGACCGAACGCGAGCAATTGCTTCGTCAATGCACTCGCGGAGTCCGTTGCCTTCAAGATCTGCGCCATGTCACTGGACTGTTGTCCCCCGGGCTCGAGGTCCTGCATCAACAGATCGCCGTAGCTGCGAATGACCGTCAACAAATTGTTGAAATCATGGGCAACGCCGCCAGCGAGCTGGCCAATAGCGTCCATCTTTTTAGCGTGGTGGATGTGACGCTCGAGTTGCCTACGAGTCGTGATGTCCTCATGCTCGACGACCAGCAAATAGCGTCGATCGTCCGGAAAGCGCGCCGCGGACAACGAAAAGAAGCGCTCTGCCCCCCGGGGCGACGCCGCGAACTCGAGAGACAGGCTGTGCTGCCGACCAGAGTGCACGGACTCGAGCCCTTCCTGCAATTTCCGGCGATGTTCTGGCGCGAGAGCCACCGACTCCCAGCTCGCGAGATATGTGGACCCTTCCAATCTTTGTCCCGGATCCCAGCCATTTTCTAGAGCAAATTGTCGAAACGAGGCGTTCACGTGTTGAATGACGCCGCGTTGATCGATGACCGCGATCTGCCGCGCGAGCGCGTCCAACGCCGCCTGAAAGAGACGTTGAGATTCGCGCGAGGTCTGCTCGCTCGACTTTGCTTCGAACTCTCGCTGACGCGAACGCAAGACCTCTTCGAACGTCGCGAGCAGCAGGTCGAGCACCTTTTCTTTCTCGGCGTTGATCGTGAACTGCTTGCCCATCAGGAGCACATCGACCCCCTGCGAGGCCTTGCGCTCGCCCCGCAGCGCGCGACTCTCGAGTAGCCTGCGGACGCGCCCAATCAGGTAGGCACCCTCATACGGCTTGGTCAGGAAATTATCGGCGCCACACTCGAGGCCACGAATGATATCCATCGGTCCCGAAAGTGAGGTCAGCAGCATGACGGGCAAATGAGCGGTGTTCGAATCGGCTTTGAGACACTTGCAGAGTTCGTAGCCGTCCATACCCGGCATCACGATGTCGCTCAGCACCGCGTCCAAGCCCGGTTGTTTGCAGAGCTCGAATCCGCTCGATCCGTCGCCCGCGATGTCCACTTCGAACCCGGCGGATTCGAGTAAGTACTTGAGTTCCATCGCTTGCGTGGGGCTGTCCTCGACCACCAAAATCCGCGTCATTGGGCAATGGTCAACTTAACGCTCGGCGCGCGTTCGGCGCAACGCTGGCCAGCGTTGCAAAATGTCCCCACTGCCGCTTCCGCTGCGCAGACGCGCAGCGCGTCAGCGCGCGGGCGGAAAATCAAGAGCGCTTCACGATTCCGTACAACGCTCGCTCAACGCCTGCGCAACGATCCTCGACATAACGGAGGCCGGCATGTTGGGCGATGCTGCGAGCTTCCGAAGAGTAGATGCCTTGCTGTAACCAGAGCGCTTTCGCCCCGATCGCGACCGCTTGTTCTGCAATCGCCGGAGCGAAGCGGGCTGGGCGAAAAACCAGTACCACCTCAATCGGAAACGGGATGTCCGAAAGCGATGCGAATGCCGGCTCGCCGAGCAGCTCCTTCGCCTCGGGGTTCACCGGCACGATCTGGAAGCCGGCCGCTTTGAGACCAGCGGGCACCTTGTGCGCCGCCTTCGCCGGATCGCGACTCAAACCGACGACTGCGACGACCGAATAATCACGAAGCACACTTTGCGTGTCATCCATGGCAGAGCCTTCGAAGGGATCAGCGCCACTCGTCCGCGCCGGCCGCACCACCTGCACCAGCTGCTCCGGCCTCAGCATTGGGAGCGCTCGCGGTGTCTCCACCAGCTCCGCCCAAACCACTATCACCGGCCGCACCGGGTGCTGGTAAGTCCGGATCGATGCCTGGGTTGTTCGAGCCACCAACGACGATCGCGGGTGAGCCCGACGACTGTCCATTGCCGTTGTCGTTGCGTGAGCCGCCGACGCCGCTGGACAAAGAGCCACCGGTATTCGACGGGCGACCGTTGGCGTTGCACGCGGGCAAATCGGGCTGAGGATTCAGGCACTGATTTTCACCGCCGATGCAGGCTACCGCCATGAGCAGCGATACCGACACGACCGTGAGAGCCCGGAACCCGAACCGCATTGCACAAAGATACGGGGCGACGGCGCCGAGCGCAACGCCGAGGTCGTACAGCTACAGGTTCGTACCGATATTGCCGATGGAGATGCTCGGACCAAAAATGATCGAGGTATGCCCGCCCGGGTCGCTAGCGTGACGCGAAATATCGACTTCGTACCAGGCGTGTAGGTTAATCGAGGCTTGCGTGGGCGTGGAGCGATTGGCAATCGGCACGCTCAATCCCAATCCAGCGACCGCGCCAATTTCGGTCAAAGGCTGACCCGTGGTGCTCGTGTCGTTGGCGAGGCCGATGGCCATGATGCCCGCTTCGAGCCCGAGAAATCCTTCGTGTCCATCCTTGTTCAGCCAAGTCAGCCGCGAGATCACGCCGAAATTGAGAGAGAGCACGCCGCTGTGCTGCTCGTCGCCAAAACGATACAGACCGGTCGGGATCGCAGTCGTCGCGTACAGGCGGGCGCGACCAGTCCCCATGACTGCCGTCCACTTCACCTCGGGCGCACCAGTTTGGATCTCGAGCGCTCCCACGTAGTGGGCCTCGTCGGCAGCGTGAGACAAGCGCACCAGAATGCGATCGAACGGAGCCTTCACGCCGTTGATCCAGGCATAGATTGGCTCGGCCCCGGGCCGCATCACGATGCTCTCGGCCACGTGCCCCTCGGCGCGATAGGCGCCATCCGAATCGACCACGTCGATTTCGAGATTGAGCTTCTGCGTGCCGTAGCTGCGCGCCAAGCGACTACGATGAAAGATCAGCCGGCAATTGTCGCGGCTCTCGAATGGCAAATGCGACGTAATTCCCGGCATGATCCGCTCAGTAGGGTTTTCCGGGGTACCACACACGAACTCCACGATCGGCCGCGGGCCGAGCGCAGAGCCACCAATGGGCGCGGGGAGATTCGCTTCGCGAACTGGACGCAACAACGGACTCGAGACGATGCCGAGATCGGCGTCCGCCAAAGCCCCAGGCAGCGAATCAACGCGATAACCGAAGCGCAAACCGACCTGACCGGATGCGTCCGGATCGCCGGTCACGGAGTACTCGCTGCCCTGCTTCTGCACCGTGTACACCCCAGGCACCGGCAACGGAACCAGGTGTCCGTGCGCGCCGAGGGGTGGCGAATGCACGATCGCAGGGCGATTCGTGGGAATGAAACCAAGGTTCTTGTGACCGGGGATTTCGAGCGAGGCGCTAGTGCGAGACAACGGCGTCGTTTCGATTCGCGCGACGGCGACCGCTACGCTCAAGGCGTCTTCGTGCACTGCAGTGACCGTGACTGCGGCCGCTGAGGTATTGCCGACGTAAATGAGGACATCGGTGCCGGTCGAGTCGACCAACGTCGTGCGCACTTCAGCGGGGTCCGCGCCGATCATGAACTTGAGGGATGGGACCTCTTTTGCGCAGCGACCCTCGATGCGCAAAACCAGGCTTGCTCCGTCGGTGTCTCGCAAAAGCGGTCCAGACGGCACGGACATCGGACAGTGCACCACCGCGAGTGAAACCGAAGGCGCGGGCTCGAAGCCTTGGCCCTTGCTCACCACCACGCCCGGAATGAGTCGAAATTTGACGTCGACCGAGCCGACATTGCTGGACAGCGAGCGCACTCGCAGCGCGCGCCCTGAAAGCTCGCAGCGTTGTGAGCCGCAATCGACGCTGGCCACGGCTTCCGGATGGCTGAGCTCTACCTCGCCATGACCGGTAGAGAGATCGATCGATGCGTCTTGGGGAACGATGTTCGACAGCACCACCCGCGCCGGAGTCAGCACGAAGCTGCTCGGCTCGATTCGCTCACCCTGCAGGTCGTAGTTCGTCACGTCAGTACCGGCGCGACCACCCGCGGAGATCAGCGAAAGACTCGCGCTCGCCGGATCGGCCGATAGTCCATGACCGACCTCGAACACGCAGCGCTCGGCGCCAGTGTCGAGCTTGGGGTTTTCGCACACGTCCACGCCGGAGGCCGTGTTGCTCCGCCAGGCCAGTGCGGCGCCCGCCAAGTGGCTACCACGCAGTTCTACCTTCCCTTGGTCGAGCTGCAGCACGACGCTAGTGGCGTCGACGCTCGGAGGGCGAGCCGTTGTCACGAGATCGAGCGAGTTCGCCTCCGATCCGCACTGCGCAGCCGAATTCGCGACGCGGAGGGTAACCGCTTTGCCGACGGCCTCGATGCCCGCCGGCGGACGCAACGCGCGCCCTTGCGATGAGGGCTCGATACTCCAGCCTCCGCCCGGCGGGGCACACGCGACGCGTCCATCACTGAGCGTGAACCCTTTGCTACCAACTGCGGCTTGGAGTGTCTCTGCCCGCAGCGAGCGCGGCAACGACCAGCACACGACGAGCCAAGTGATTGCGAAAAGCAGGCGCCAAATTTCGCGCCCTGCAGGCGAGCGAAACAACATACCGACGGCAGGCTAAGCAGCAGCCGCGCGGCGCTGCAAACGGAGCTTGCAGGCCGACGAACTTCAGCGACATTTTGCCTCGTAAGTGACCCGTGCGCGTCGCAACCTGCCACGAGAAGCGCGCGACAATCCGCGTGAACGCGAGTACTTGCTTGTTTCGAACGCTGGCTCGGCCTTTGCTGTGTGCTCTCTCGAATAACCTAGGAGTTCTGTCCCATGTCTCGACGTCGCTCGCTCGCTTTCCGCTTCCTGCCCACCTTGCTTGCTTCGACCGCGCTGCTCGTCGGCGCCCGCACCGCACACGCCAAGAGTGGCACCAGCATTGGTGTCGATGTCGACTACACGAACGGCATCGATGAGCAGGCCGTCTCGGGCGGCACCGGTTTCAATGGTCGCCTCGGTTACAAGCTCGACTTGGTGTTGCTGCAACTCACGCCGGAAATCGGCGGCGCGTATCACACGTTCGCCGGCGACGCGGGGGTCAAATTCGCTCAGGGCATCGTCGGAGCGCGCGTCTCGTTCTTGAAAGTCTTGGAGCCGGGAGCCTACGCGCATCTGGGATACGGACACCTCTCATCGAGCTTGGGCGAGGGGCGTTCGGGTGCCACGGTGGATGCGGGCCTGACCCTCGACCTGACGCTACTGCCCTTGGTCGACATCGGCGTGCACGGCGGGTACAACGGGATGCTGAAGAGCGGGGACTACCAGGCCTTCGATAGCTACGTTTTGGGCGTGCACGGAGCGCTCATTTTCTAAGCATTCCAAAGACCGGGAAAAAATACCCGCCTCAAGGCCCTTGCCGGCTCACAAGCCGGAGGTATGCTGCCGAGCCCCCGATGAGCGGATTGCACGAGGTCGACTGCAGCGGCTGCGGCCGGCGTCATGTAACGAGCGCCGACCAGGCTCGTAAACAACGCGTCTTACGTTGTGACTGCGGCTACTTCGTGCGCCTCGATCGCACGCCGGTCGATCGCCGCTCAGAACCCACGCCTCCGCCCGTCGAAATCGCGAGCATGCGAGCAGTCCTCGAGGAAGAGGACTCGACGCACCTGATGAGTTCGGCGACGGCGGCCGTGGTACTCGGCGGTCGTTCATCACGCGCGAGTCTGGCAGACGACGAACGCGGGTCGCGATCGATAGCGGCCGATGGTGTGCTCCACCCGCGGCCTTCGTCGCCAGCACAGGCACGACCGCGCCAGCCATCGATTGCACCAACCGACAAACCGCTCTGGTACGTCGACCTAGGTGGAGCCGAGTTGGTCGAGATGACGATTGAGCAACTCATCCTTGCACGCCGCGGTGGCAAGCTGGGTGAAGGCGCGCTCGTCTGGCGCGAAGGAATGCCTAGTTGGCGTCCGGTAGGCACGCTGATCGCTGCGACGAGCGCCAGCTCGCATCCGGCGCCTCAAGCAAGTCCGATCGTCACGCCCGTGCCCAGTCGTCCGTCAACGAGTACCGCGACGCGCACGCCTTTCCCGACTCGCAACCAGACTACCAAGCGCCCGCCCCCCACCAATCCGCCGCCAGAAGAAGCGACACCGCGTTCCTTGGGGAGCTACGAGCGCCCCATGGCAACGCTGGAATTTGCCCTGGAAAAGCAAGACGCAACGCCGTTGATCCCGGCCATTCGCTCTCCTCTGCCGAGCATCGACTCGGGTGCAGGACGACTGTCTCGACCGCCCACTCCGCTTCCGCGCGCGTCGCTCTCGAGCGCTCTCAGTACGCCATTTCCACGCCCAGCGAACTTGCCGCGTGTCGCTCCAGTCGTGACCTCGCCACCGCCAGTTTCGGCTCAGGCGTCCCCTTCACTGGCTCATCCTGAGTCGGTAGTCGCGCAGATACCCAATCCGTCACCAGTGCCGGTCGCGCCGAGCCTCACTGCTGCGCGCAGTAGCGACCGGCCACATCAGCACGCGCTCTTGAACCTTCAAATCGCCGATACGCTGAGCGAGCGACCGCGATGGCTATCTGCGTGTATTGCGCTCGTGGTCTGCGTCACCGCTTCTGCAGCCGGCGCATCACTCGTGCGGAGTTTGAAGCAGCGCCCCAAGGCTCAAGCCTCAGCCGCCCCCTCGGCCAATGCACCAGTGGTCCACGTGTCCGCAGTAAAGCCAGCTGTCGAGGAAGTTCATGCGGTTCCGAGCAGCGCTCCACGCGTCGTCGACGTCGAGAGTCTGTCTGTCGAGCGCAAACGCACGGTGCCGCGCGCCGTACGACTCACACCCCGACCAGCAGCTGTGCCGACGCAACCCGCGGAAGCTAGCGACGACGCGACGACGACCGCGAGCGAGTCTTCGGCACCTTCGCCGTCTGCCTCCGATTCGACCGCCTCGGAAGCGTCGAATAGTAGCGATTTGCCGGCGGCCGCGCGCTCGAACCCGTATGGCTCGGGCTCACTCATCGATCAGATCAAGAAAGCCACGGCGGACGAGGAAGCCGGGCAGTGAGCGGCTCTCTGCACGCCTGAGAAGGCGTGCAGAGTCGCACTCCATTCGCTCAGATCACTGGCACGCGCTTGCGCAATTCTTATTGAAGCAGTCCGCGAGATCCTTCGCGAGCTCACCGTTCTCGGAGACGAAAGTAGCGATGCAGGTCGCGGGGTCCTTGGCAGGATCGCAGACACAGTCGGGCAGTCCGTACAAAGCCGTGGCGCAGCTCGTGACGTCGCTGCAAGCCAGGGCTTCGGCGCCACATTCATCGTTCAAACAAGTGGAGCAGTCGATGGATTGAAATCCACACTCCCCGGCGCCCGCTTCGCCGCCCTTCCCGGCAGTGCTCGAGCTGCCCGCGGAACCGGCTTTGCCGCCGCTGCCTGCCGTCGCTGATCCGCCGCCCGCGCCGCCACTCCCCGCGTCCGTCGCGTCGCTGCACGCGCCCATGGTTGCGAGCGCGCCCAAACCCAAAACACCCACGAAACAAGCTGCTAAACCACGCATATTCTTTCCTCCTGAAAGCCCAAGCCCGAGACGGTAAGCCGCCTCAACCGCTCGCGTCAACGAGCCGAGCTAGCAAGAGTAATCGCTCAGCCTACATGTGAGCAAGGAATGCACCATCGCTTGGCAGCGAGAGTTGCTGATCGCGTTCGACCGGCCTGCATCGTTTACCGCCTAACGCGACGGCGACGAACCATTGGCCGGTGGAGGATCGATCGCGCCCCCCACTCGTTTTTTCGGATCGTAAGTGAGACCCGCTTTGCTCGCATCCCATCCGGGCGCGGGGCCGTCGGTGGTCACGCCTTCGTGGAGTTTGTCGGCCGGACCGCGGTGATCCGCGCCGACGGTATCGCTATCGATGGTAGTCGGTGCCGGCGGCGCGTAATCGAGCGACGGAGAGCGAACCGGCGTCGCACTGT
>Ga0164241_10000851_pt1 | contig 44789 bp, 44 predicted proteins | sample OricomyardsoilBY_FD_108780 | JGI IMG/M metagenome (GOLD analysis project Ga0164241, IMG submission 108780) | Backyard soil microbial communities from Emeryville, California, USA - Original compost - Back yard soil (BY) | ecosystem: Environmental > Terrestrial > Soil > Unclassified | place: USA... | reverse complement strand
TCGGTCATCGAGAACGCCGAGCGCAGGTCGCCGGCGAGCAGCGGCTCGAGCCAGCGCTCCTTCTGCTCCGGCGTCCCCGCCAGCGCGAGGATCTCCGAGTTGCCGGAGTCCGGCGCCGCGTTGCCGAACGCGAGCGGCGCGATCATGCAGGTGCCGAGGATCTCGTGCAGCAGGCCGAGCTTGACCTGGCCGTGGCCCTGGCCGCCGAGCTCGGGCGGGAGGTGCGTCGCCCACAGCCCGCGCGCCTTGACCTGCTCCTGCATCGGCGCGATCGCGCGGTCGAGCTGCTCCATGTCGAGCTCGCCGAGCAGCGACTCCAGCGGCCAGAGGTGCTCGCGGACGAACGCGTCCGCCCACTCGAGCTGCCCCTGATACGCCGGATCCGTCGAGAAGTCCCAGGCCATCGCGGTCGCGCCTCCTTCGGTTGACGACCCCATGATGGCGAGTACGGTGCGCCGGTGCATCCCGTGGTCGCCCGCAGGCGCGTCGATCTGCCGAAGGACGAGGTGTACGCGGCGCTCGCGGACATGCGCGACCACTTCCGGCTCGCCGACCAGTGGGTCGAGCCGGTCGAGCTCGGCGCCGACGGCGGCGTCGTCCGGCTCTGCGGCCCGCTCGGGCTCCGGCGCACCGCGCGCACCCACCTGCGCGAGCGGACGCCCGGGGAGCGCCTCGCCGGCGAGGCCGTGGTCGGGCGCACGCGGGCCGACGTGGCCTGGACGTTCGCGGCCGACGGCGACGCCACGATCGTCACCCTGCGCGCCGACGTCACGCGGGTCGCGACGGCCGACCGGCTCGCGCTCGCGCTCGGCGGGCGCCGGTGGCTGCAGAACCGCTTCGCGCGGACGCTGGACAGGTTAGGCTGAGCGGAACCCCCGCTACGCCAGACGGAGGAGACCGGCCGTGGCCCAGCAGCACCTGCAACGCCTGTCCGCAGTGGACGCGTCGTTCCTCGCCAACGAGAGCGCGACGAGCCACATGCACGTCGGTGCCGTCGTGGTCCTGGAGGGCCCGCCGCCGCCGTTCGACGAGTTCCTCGACAGCCTGCGCTCGCGGCTGCATCTCGTCCCGCGCTACCGCCAGAAGCTCGCCCATCCGCCGATGGACTCCGGCCGGCCGCTGTGGATCGACGACCCGTCCTTCAACCTCGAGTACCACGTCCGCCAGACCGCGCTGCCCAAGCCCGGGACCGAGCGCCAGCTCATGCGGCTCGCGGCGCGGATCATGTCCCAGCAGCTCGACCGCTCCAAGCCGCTGTGGGAGACCTGGCTCGTCGAGGGGCTCGAGGGCAACCGCGTCGCGCTGATCTCCAAGACCCACCACGCGCTGATCGACGGCGTCAGCGGCATCGACCTCGCGCAGGTCCTGTTCGACCTCACCCCGGTGCCGGTCGACCTCGACCCCGAGGAGCAGGGCCTCGAGGCCTGGAGCCCGAGCCCGGAGCCGACCGCGGCGGAGCTCGTGGCCGGCGGCGTCGCCGGGCTCGCGCGCACCGGCCTCGGGATCGCCGCGACCGCCGTGAGCGTGCTGCGCGCCCCGGGCGGCGCGCTCGCCCAGGCCCGCGAGGCGGTCGAGGGCATCGGCGAGATCGCCTGGGCCGGCCTGAACCCGGCGCCGGCGACGCCGCTGAACGTCGAGATCGGCCCGCACCGGCGGTTCGTCGGCGTGCGCTGCGAGCTCGCCGACTTCAAGAAGGTCAAGAACGCGTTCGGCGGCACCGTCAACGACGTGGTCCTGACCGTGGTCAGCGGGGCGCTGCGCGAGTGGCTGCGCTCGCGCGGGATCCGGCCCGACGGCATGGAGCTCCGCGCGCTGGTGCCGGTCTCGATCCGCGCCGAGCACGAGCACGGCGACCTCGGCAACCGGATCGCCGCGATGCGCGGCCCGCTGCCGGTCTACGTCGACGACCCGATCGAGCGGCTGCGCACGGTGCGCGCCGGGATGGACGGGATCAAGGAGTCCAAGCAGGCCGTCGGCGCCGAGGTGCTCGCCGGGGTCCAGAGCTTCGCGCCGCCGACGATCCTCGCGCAGGCCGCGCGGATCAACTTCTCGACGCGGCTGTTCAACCTGATCGTCACGAACGTCCCCGGTCCGCAGTTCCCGATCTACGTCCGCGGGCGCGAGATGCTCGAGGTCTTCCCGGTCGCGTTCCTGCCCAAGGACCACGCGCTGGCGATCGCGATCATGTCGTACAACGGCGGCCTCGACTTCGGCCTGCTCGGCGACTTCGACGCGCTGCCCGACATCGACCGGATCGCCGAGGGCCTGTCGGACTCGATCGCGGAGCTGGTCGCGCTCGCCGACGAGGCCGCGTCCGCGCCCGATCCGAGCGGCAACGGCGCCAGCCGGCCGAAGGTCGCCGAGCCCGCGCCAAGCGAGGCGGCGCGGCGCACGCGGCGGCACGCGGCACGCGGCGGGCGGCGACGAGATGAACGGCGGGCGGCCTCACCCACGCGGCGGGCGGCCCTACGGGTGGACGACGCGGGTCGTCGCGTCCGGCTCGGCCGGGGCGGCCTCGCGGTTGCCGGCGCGATCGATCGCGATCGTGAAGAACGCGTAGCGCGAGCCCTGCTTCGCCGCGACCCTCAGGCGCTTGGCGGTCGTCGTCGCGATCCGCCGCGCCGGGCGCCCGTTGGCGGCGCGCCAGACCTCGTAGCGCGCCACGCCGGTCGGCGCCTTCCCGCCGATCACGGCCGGGTCGCCGCCGGTCCAGCGCAGCGTGAACGAGCGGCCGTGGACCGTCGCGGGCGCGCGCAGCCTCGACACCGGCGGCGCGCGGTCCAGCGCGCGCGCCGCGGCCACGGCGGCACCCGCGTCGAGGATCCCCCAGCCGAGGTCGGGGGTCCACCCCGTCACCCCGGGAGCGCGGCGCGCGGTGCCCTTCAGGAGCTGGATCGTGTCGGCCGCCGTGAGTCCCGGGTTCGCCTTGCGCATCAGCGCCGCCGCCCCGGCGACCATCGGCACGGCCATCGACGTCCCCTGCACGTAGGCGTAGCGGCTGTCGCCCGCGAACGTGGTCCGGCACGCGCAGGGCCCCTGTCCGGGCAGGCCGGTCTCGAGCGTCGTCAGCCCGGCCGGGAACGCGGCGAAGATCCCGCGCGGCCCGCCGACGACGCCGTACGTCCCGTACGCGGCCATCGAGATCTGCGAGCCGGAGCCGGCGAACGAGGCGCGGTGATCGGCGAAGTCGGCGGCGGTGACGCTCAGCCCCTTGCCGGCCGCGAGCGTCCTTCCGGTGCCGGTCGGCTGCAGGACGTTGGCCGGATCGCCCTGCTCGCTCGTCGGCTCGTCGGCGGCCGCGGCGACCATCACGACGTTGCGGGCGAAGGCGTAGTCGATCGCCCGGACGACCGCGTCGGCGGCCGGTGACTCGCCGTCGGTGCCGAAGCTCATCGTGATCGCGACGGCCCCGCGATCGGCCGCCTCGGTGATCGCGTGAGCGACGCTGGAGTCCGAGAAGTCGCTCTTGATGACCAGGAGCGAGCAGTTCAGCCCCGCGCCGGCGAACCCGACGCCGTTGTTCGCGTTGCCGCACGCGAGCGAGGCGACGTGCGTGCCGTGGCCCTCCTCGTCGGTCGTCGGCGGGCCCTCGCTCGGCTCGTCGTCGAGGTCGACCGTCTCGCGGATCCGACCGGTGAGCTCGGGATGGGAGGCGTCCACGCCGGAGTCGATCGTCGCGACGAGCATCCCCGTGCCGCTGACCTGGGCCCACGCGGCCGGGAAGTTCTGGCGCGCGGCCCACCACTCGACCGGCGTGCCGGGCGGCGCGGCGGCGGCCGGCTCCTGCTGGGTGAGCGCCGGGTCGTTGGGCAGCGCGCGGTGCGCGAAGCGATGCTCGACCTGGACCGACGCGACGTCCGGGTCGGCGCGCAGCCGCTCGGCCAGCGCCCGCGGCGACTCGCCGCGGCGGGGACGGACGGTGACCAGGCCGATCCGCGGGGCCGAGTGGCCGCTGCGGCGGGCACCGGAGCGCGCGACGACGGCGGTCGCGGCCGCCGAGGCTGTCGTCCCGCCCGGCCGGTCGAGCATCACCAGCAGGCGGCCGGTCGTGCCGCCCTCCGACGCGTGTGCCGATACCGGCGCCAGGGCCGCCGCGAGGGCGGCGACCGCCGGGATCAGTACCCGAGGGCGAACTTGGCGTCCTCGCTCATGCGGTCCGGAGTCCACGGCGGCATGAAGGTCATCGTCGACTCGACGCTCTTGACGCCGTCGAGCTCGGTGACGAACTCCTCGATCTGCTCCGTGACCTGCGGGCCGATCGGGCACGCCGGCGTGGTCAGGCTGAACGTGACGTGGACGGCGCCGTCCTCGACCTCGATCCCGTAGATCAGGCCGAGCTCGACGAAGTCGAGCCCCAGCTCCGGGTCGATCACGTTGGTGAGGGCTTCTTCGACTTCCTCCACGGTGGCCATGGCCAAAAGTGTAGGCCGGAGGCCGTACTCTCATGGCGTGCCGCTGCTGCTGCTCTTCGTGCTCTTCGTGTGCGTTCCGCTCCTCGAGCTGTACGTGATCATCCAGGTGGGCGAGGCGATCGGGATCCTGCCGACGATCGCGCTGCTCCTGCTCGACTCGATCCTCGGGACGATGCTCATGCGCAGCCAGGGCCGCGCGGCCTGGCGGCGGTTCAACGAGGCGCTCTCCGCGGGCCGCCCGCCCGCCCGCGAGGTCCTCGACGGCGCGCTCGTGATCTTCGGCGGCGCGTTCCTGCTCGCGCCCGGGTTCATCACCGACGGCTTCGGCCTCCTGCTGCTCCTCCCGCCCACGCGCGCGCTGATCCGGCGGTTCCTCGTCGGCGTGCTCGGCAAGCGCGTGCTCGGCGGCCCGATCGCCTTCGGCTTCAGCGCCGCGCGCCGCACCCAGCGGCGGCGGAACGGCGCACGGCCGCGACCGGGCCACGACGACGTCGTCGACGGCTCCGCGACCGAGATCGACGACGACCGGCCGAGGCTGCCATGACCATCGGCCCCGAGCACGAGCCGCCCCGCCCGCCCGCCGGCCCGGGCTTCTCCGACGCGCTGACGTTCGCGTTCGGCGATCACACCAGCGACGTCTACGGGATCGCGCGCCTCGGCCTCGCCGGCGGCACCGCCAGCGGGCTCGCGCTCGTGTTCCGCGACGGCGAGCCGGTGGCGGTCAACGCCGACGGCGGCGCGGCCGCCCCCGACGTCTCCTCGTGGGACGCCGTCGGCGCCGCCGGGATCAGCACCGTGACGCGCGAGCCGCTCGGGTCGTGGCGCGTCGCCTTCGACGGCGCGGTGCCGTTCGCGCTCGAGTTCGAGGCCGCCGGGCCGCCGATGCGGCTCGCGCCCGACGCGCCCGCCGCCCGCGCCGGGGGCATGGAGGGCTTCGACCAGGTCTGCCGCGTGACCGGCACCGTCGGCGACGCGCCGTTCTCCGGGCTCGGCCAGCGCGGCCGCTCGTGGGGCGCGCCCGACTGGGAGAAGATGTCGCTCGCGCGGACCGTCTCGGCGTGGATGGACTCGGGCCACGCGGTCAGCCTCGTCGCGGTCCGCCCCGCGAAGGGCAAGGCCCACGACGACGAGCAGGTCTCCGCGTTCGTGTTCGACGCCGACCGCGAGGACGCGCCCGTGCTCGAGGTCGCCGAGCCGCGCCTGAGCACCGTCTACGACGGCGAGGGCCGCCAGCGCCGCGCCGGGCTCGAGCTCTACGTGCACGACGACGACTCCTACGCGCGGCGCGCCGCCGGCGAGGTTGTGGCCGGCACGTCGCTCGACCTCGGCCGCCTGCGCCTGGACTGCGCGTTCTTCCGCTGGCAGATGGAGGGGCGGGTCGGCGTCGGGCGCTACGACGTGCTCCGGCGCGCGTGATCCAGGCGATCATCAGCGACTTCGGCGGCGTGCTCACCACGCCGCTGCTGGGCTCGTTCGCGCGCTTCCAGGAGCGCGTCGGGATCCCGGCCGAGTCGCTGCGCGTGGCGATGCAGGCGATCGAGGCGCGCGACGGCGAGAACCCGCTGTTCGGGCTCGAGCGCGGCGAGGTCACCGAGGCCCACTTCTTCGGCACGCTCGGCGCCGAGATCAGCGCGCAGCTCGGCCGCGAGGTGCACCTCGGCGACTTCGCCGAGCACTACTTCTCCGGCCTCGACCCGCTGCCGCCGATGATCGAGTACCTCGGGGAGGTCAAGGCGCGGCGCGGGATCCGGCTCGCGCTGCTGACCAACAACGTCCGCGAGTGGGAGCCGCGCTGGCGCGCGATGCTGCCGGTCGACGAGCTGTTCGAGCTCGTGGTCGACAGCGCGTTCGTCGGGATGCGCAAGCCCGACCCGCGGATCTACGAGCTGACGCTGTCGGGCCTCGGGCTGCCCGCCGAGGCCTGCGCGTTCGTCGACGACCTCGAGCCGAACATCGTCGCCGCGCGCGAGCTCGGCCTGCACGCGGTGCACTTCGCCGACGCCGAGCAGGCGATCGGCGAGCTCGAGACGTTGCTCGGCCCCGCGGCCTAGAGCCCGGAGCGCTCGCGGGCGACCGCGACCGCCGCCGCGGCGCCGCCGGTCCACGGATCGCCGTGGCCGAAGTACAGCGTCTGCGCGTCGAGCGCCTCGACCCGCGCGAGCGACCGGGCGGCCTCCGCGGTCGAGGCGTTGAACGGGCTTGGCGGGAGGACCGGGCCGGGCGCGCCGGTGAGCGTGTTCCAGTGCGACATCGCGTCGCCGGTGAACAGCGCGCCCTCGGCGGGCACGTGCAGGACGCAGTGGCCGGGCGAGTGGCCCGGGGTGTGGATCGCGACCGGGCGGCCGGGGACGTCGAGCGTCTCGCCGTCGCGGAACGGGGTCGCCTGCGCGACCCGCGGCGGTCGCGCGCCGCCGTGGCGGACGATGTGCGCGATCACCTTCCGGGCCGTCGCGTGGCGCACCAGCGCGAGCGGGAGCCCGCCCTCGGTCTTCGGCGCCTTGCCGGTCGTCGCCTGCGCGACCTCGGCCTCGTGGACGAGGACCGGGATCCCCCAGTCCTCCTGGAGCTTGGCCGCGAACCCGATGTGGTCGATGTGCGCGTGCGTGAGGACGATCGCCTCGACGTCCGCGCGGCGGCGGCCGATCCGCTCGAGCTCCGGCTCGACGTCCGGGCGGTAGCCGGGCAGGCCGGCGTCGACGATCGTGACGCGACCGCCCTCCTCCAGCAGGTACCAGTTGACGAGCGCGTTGCCCGCACGATGGATCACGAGCGCGGGCTCTCCGCGCGGTGGACCTCGCGCGCCTGGGCGACGGCGGTCGCCGTGCCCTCCTCGTAGGGGTCGCCGTGGCCGAAGTAGAGCGTCCGGGCGTCGAGTTCCTCGATCCGGTCCAGCGACGCGAGCGCGGTCGGCGTCGAGACGTTCATGAAGCCCTGCGGCAGCCGGATGCTCCTCCCGCCGGTCGTCAGGTCGACGCCGTTGAGCGCGTCGCCGACGAAGAGCGCGTTCTCGGCCGGCACGTGCAGCACGCAGTGGCCGTCGGTGTGGCCGGGCGTGTGGATCGCGTGCGGGCGGCCGGGGACGTCGAGCGTCTCGCCGCCCTCGAACGTCGTGACGGCGCGGACCTTCGGCGGCTTCGCGCCGCCGTTGCGGACCAGGTGCCCGAGCACCTTGCGCGTGAAGCCGTGGCGCAGCGCCGGGAGCGCCTTCAGCGGGCCGCCCTCGGTCTTCTTCGCCTTGCCGTCCTGGACGAGCCGCAGGTCGCCGCGCGGCGCGTAGACCGGGATCCCGCGCTCCTCCTGGAGCTTGCCCGCGAAGCCGGTGTGGTCGGAGTCGCCGTGCGTGAGCACCACGGCCTCGACGTCGTCGATGGTCCGGCCGATCGCGGCGAGCGCCGGCTCCAGCTGCGAGCGGTAGCCCGAGACGCCGGCGTCGACCACGGTGACGCGGCCGCCCTCCTCGAGGAGGTACCAGTTGACGATCTCGGTGCCTGCGCGATGGATCATCGCGCGAATGGTAGAGAAGTCTGTCTGCTCAGTTGTCGCAGCCCAAACGGTCCCAGAGGTACAGCTCCAGGCACTCGTTGGCCAGCTCGGTCGCGCGCTCACGCGACAGGTGGGGCAGGACCGTCTCCATCGCCTGCTCCTCGGCGACCCCGGCGTCGAACGCTTCCTCGCCGCGGAACCCCGCCGCGATCTTCAGCGCCTCGCGCCGGTTCTCGCCGAGGCTCTGGAACGTCGAGACCAGGAACTCCTTGTTGGCGATCGGCTGGCCGACCTCGAGCGACGCGTGCCATGCGGCGAGCATCGAGAGGTCGTGCTCGTCGAGATCGGCGACGGCCTTCGCGTAGTGCGCCTCGAGCTCGCGCTCGGGGATCTCGTCGACCCACGCGCGCACGACCTCGCCCAGCAGCTGGCGGCGCGCCTCGCGGCCGACGGACTCGGCGATGACGCGGATCGCGTCCTGGGGTTCGATGAAGCAGAGGGGCATGGCTCTCCCGACGTCAACGGACACTCGGTCAGCGCTGAAGGTAGGCGGCCGGTCGGACGGCAAAGCCCCGGATTCACGGGTTGTTCCCGCGTCTTGCGGGAAACGGTCGCGCGCGGGAGGCGGTCCGCGACGCGCCGCACGGCGGCTTGCGGGCCGCGGGCGCCCTACGGGCCGAACTCGGCGGCGGCCTGGGCGGAGCTCGCGGCGGGCGGCGCGGCGGCGGTCGTGGTCGCGCCCACGGGCGGCGTGGAGGCGGTCGTCGCCTCGAAGTCGGCGGCCGGGGCGGGCGCGGCGGGGGCGTCCGGCACGGTGCTCGCGGCCGGCTTCGCCGCGCTGCGCGCCGGCTTCGCGCCGAACTCCGTGCTCGCGGCCGTCGCCGTGCGCGCATGCTCCTCGCCGAGCCCGAACTCGCGGGCCGAGGTGTGCGAGCTCGCGGTGCGCGCGGGGAACTCGGTCCGCGCCGGCGGCGTGGAGCGGCGCGCACGGAGCGGGGTGCGCGCGGCCGCCGGCGCGGCCGAGTGAGCGGCGGCGAAGGAGGGCGCCGCCGCCGTTCGGGCCGGTGCGGCCGCGTGGGCGGCGCTCCGGCGTGGATGGTCGGCCGCGCGCTCGGCGGCGACGCCGCCGCCGGCGATGGCCGCTGCGCTCGCCGCGACGGCGGCCATCTTGCCGGTCGTCGTCGCCTCGACCGCGGCCTGGAGCTTCGTCGCCGAGAGCGCCGCGCGCTCCTGGAGCGGGCCGACGAGCAGCTCCCACACGCGGGCGATCAGGCCGCCGGCGGCGTCCGGGGCACCGGCCACGACCACGACCGGCGCCGGGAGCAGGACCGTGAGCGACGGGCCGGTCGCGCGGAGCTCCTTGACCGCGGCGCGGCACGCGACGCAGGCGCGCAGATGCCCGCGCAGTGCGGTCAGCTCGGCGGCGCCCGCCTCGCCGTCGACGAGCGCGGAGAGCATCGGCGCCAGCCGCGCGCACTCCTCCCCCGCCTCGATCCCGGCGTAGCGCGAGAGGAAGGATCGCCTTCCTTCGGTTATGAGGCGATTCACCTTCGTGTACGACCAGGAGTTCGCCGCCGCGATCTCGTGGTAGGTGAGGCCGTGCGCCTGCTGCCACAGCGCCCGGACCTCGTTGGGCTTCAGGCCCTTGAGCGCCTCGGCCGAGCGCGTGAGCCGGTCGAACGAGAGCACCCGCTCCTCCGGGTCGCGCACCTGCTGGGCGACCTCGCGGTCGAAGTCGAAGTCCTCGCGGCCCACCAGGCGCTGCCGCGTGTCCCGCAGCCGCATCGCCTCGCGCTTGACGACCGTGAAGGTCCAGCGGTGTGCCCGAGGGGCGTCGAGACGCGCCGCGTGCCGGAGCAGGATCTCCAGCGCCCGCTGGTAGGCGTCCTGCGCGTCGTCCAGGCAGAGGCTGTGGCGTCGCGCGACCTCCAGCAGCTCGTCCGCGTACACGCGCACGATCTCCAGCACCAGCTCCCGCGCCTCGTCCGGACCGCGCAGCACCGCCGCGGTCGTCGTCTCGGGTTCCGTCGTCTCTCGCCGCTCCATGCCGCTCCTATCCAACAGAACGGTCGAATTCGCCCCACCTTGCGGTAATCGGGTCGCGAAGTGCGGGAAGTTCCGGCGGAGAGCGGCTCCCTACTCCTCGGGCTGGGCCTCCGCGGCCTCGTCCTCGTCCTCAGGCTCGGGCTCGATCTCGGCGGCCACGGGTGTCGCATCCGCGCCCAGGGCCCGGGCGATCTCCGCGCGGCGCGCCGGGTCGGCGGCGACGCCGGCGCCCATCGTGACCCGCTCCTCCGCCGGGACGCCCCAGTTGTAGAGCGCGAGGTCGAGCGCGCCGAGCTGGGAGCCGGCGCCGGCCGCGAGGTCCTTCGCGCGGCGCTCGAGGTTGATCGCGTCGCCGATGCCGAAGACGCGCTTGGCGGCCGAGACGACCGGGTCGGTCGCGTCGCCGCCGAGCATCAGCGAGCCCGCGGCGAGCGGGACGACGCCGAGCGCGCCGAGGCTGACGAGCAGCTCGAAGCGCGCGCCGCGGAGCAGGCCGGGAAGGCCGAGGCGCTCGTACGTGCGGCCGAAGCGGCGCTCGGGCTCCCACTCGGCCTCGCCGAGCAGGCCCGCGTGCTGGGTGCCGGAGCGCGACGCCCAGGCGCGGTAGGCGTCGAGCGTCCGCGACGGGTCGCGCTCGGGGTCGTAGGAGCCGCGCGGGCCGGGCTCGACGCCCTCGAAGGACGGCAGCTCGCCGGTCGCCCACGGGACGCGCGCGGCCGCGATCGCGGCGAACGGGTCGGGGCCGCGGCCCACGCCGACGTAGGCGATGAGGAACGCGAGCCACGCGGCCTCCTCGGCGTCGGAGGCACCGGCGACATCGGCGTACAGGCCGGGGGGCGACGTGCGCAGCTCGGCGATCCGCGCCTCCGAGAGCGCGAGCTCGTCGGCGAGCCGCGCGGCGTCGGCGGTCGCGCGCAGGCCCGGCGCCAGCTCGTTGTCGTAGCCGTCGTCGGGGGCGCGCTCGACGCGGCGGACCTTCATGCCCGACGAGGAGCGCTTCCCCGGGGAGCCGGTGTGCGAGCGCGCGGGGCGCGGCGGCCGCACGAGCTTGGACGGCGTCTCCCCCTTGGTGCAGATGCTGCAGTTCTGGAGCAGGCGACCGTGGCGGCAGAAGGTGGGCACGTACGCAGTGTCGCAGCACTCCCGCGACGCGGGCCTGCTCAGGCGCCGGCGTCGTCGTCCGGCTCGGGCGCGGGCTCGTCGTCGCGGCGCCGCAGGAGGCTCATCGGCGTCGGCTGCACGGGCGGCTCGCGACGACCGGTCTTCACGCCCCACGACGCCGCGAGCAGGAACGGATCCTGGCTGTACGGCGGCGCCTCCTGGGCCGCCGGCCGGCGCGTCGGGCGCTCGCCCGCGTGCCACTTCCGCCACAGGACCGGGACGCGCACGAGCAGGAAGCTCGACAGCAGGTGCGCGGCCAGGACCGTAGCCAGGAACAGCAGGATCGACGGCAGCCACGCCTTCTGGACCATGCACAGGACGTGCCCGTCGCCGGGCAGGCACGAGCCGGAGCGCGGGTGCACGGGCAGCGCGAGGATCAGCCCGAGCACGATGCCCTCGACGATCAGCGACGCGTGCACGATCCTCCCGACGCGATCGGAGCGCAGCCGCGTGCGCATCCCGAAGCGGCGCAGGAGCGCGGCGGGGCCGGGGACGCGGATCCGGCGCAGCCGCGCGAAGCGGCGGCGGGCGCGAGCGGGCCCGGGCCGCGGCGGCAGCCCGACGATGCCGCGGAGCGTCACCCGCCGCAGCCGCGAGACGAGGCCTCGCGGCGAGCACCGGCGCAGCAGCGAAGCGGGACCGCCCATCGGGCTCGAGTCTACGCCGGGCCCGAGACGGCGAGCGCGGGCCCGAGGCCGAGGTCGGCGTCGGCGTCGCGGGCCGCGGAGGCCGTGCTCCAGAGGGCGAGCGCGAGGACCGGGTCGGTGGCCAGCCGCGGGCGCCGGCGCCGCAGGACGTCCGGGTCGATCACGCGCAGGCGCAGCCCGAGCTTCGGCCCGCCGGCGACGTGGCGCTCGCGTGCGGCGAGCGCGCGGAACGACGGCGGCGGCGCGACGCTCCGCTCCACGCGCGGCGGCGCCACCGCGACGGGCACGTCGACGATCGTCCCGGCGACGGGCCGCAGCAGCGCGAGCAGGCGCGGAACGGCCACCAGCAGCAGCTCGGAGAGGATCACCCCCAGCAGGACGCCGGCGGCGACGGAGGCGGTGACCGACCCGGTCCCCACGGAGAGGACCAGGCCGATCGCCGTTCCTGCCCCCAAGATCACCATCCTGGTCGCGCGGAGGCTGGCGCGCGAAGACTCCATGTCCCACCCGTCGTCGGCGGCGCCGGCCCCGAAGCGCACCCCTCGTGGACGGGCTTCCCGGGAGACCTCCCCAGAACCGGGGAGGTCCGGGCGCTCCCGACCTACTTCCTGCAGGCGGACGCCTTGCGCTTCTTGACGATGTCGTAGCCCGGCCGCGGCGTGCCGTCGAGGTTCAGCAGCCCCGCGTCGAACGCGTCCGCGCCCGGGGCGCCGTTGAAGTGGTAGATGTAGACGCGCTTGATCCGCGGCAGCTTGGCGATCGTGAACATGCAGCCGAGCGCCCGCGCCGCGCGGTCCTGGTCCTCCGGGAAGCTCGCGCCGAACTGGACCAACCCGCCGGTCTCGGTCAGCCACACCTCGCCCGAGCCGGTCGCGGCCAGCAGCGCCTTCGTGCGCGACTCGCTGAAGCGGTTCGTGTCGCTGTAGTTGTGGAAGCCCCAGTACTTCGGGCGCGGCTTCGCGTACTTCAGGAAGTCCTTGACGTACTTGACCGACGACCTGACGTTGTCCTGGTCGAGCACGTCGAGCCCGGTGACCTTGCCCTTGAAGATCTTGCGCGCCGCCATGTAGTACTCCGCCGCGCGCTTCGGGTTCTTGCAGATCGGCTGGCCGATGACGTTGCCGTCGGGGAGCACGCGCTGGCAGCGGTTGGCCTCGTTCCACGGCTGCACGTCCTTGACCTGCGGGTACGCCTTGTGGAACGCCTTCAGCGCCTTCGTGTACGCGGCGACCGTCGGCGCCTTCTTGGTCTGCGAGACGCTGCGGTAGCTGTGCTCGAACGCGACCAGGATCGCCTGCTTCTGGGCCTGCGCCCCGGCGATCCACGCGTCGAGGCGCGCGTGCTGGTCGGCGTCGCCGATCACGTCGTACGGCGCGATGTAGCGGGCGACCTTCAGCTTCAGCGGGGCGTAGAGCGGGCTCGCGAAGGTCGACGCCTGCTGGTCGGAGATGCCGATCGTCGCGGCGGAGGCGGCCGCCGGAGCGGCGGCGAGGGCGAGCAGGCACAGGAGCGGGAGGGAAAGACGGCGCATAGGTGACCGTTAGTTCTTGCGCAGCCGCTCGATCCCTCCCAGGAACAGCTCGGTGGCGAAGGTCGTCGCCGCCTCCACGTCGGGCGGGTCGCGCTCGACGAGCGCCACCCCCAGCTCGAACGCGGTCCCGACCATCGCCGAGGCCATGAAGCCGACGTCGCCGACGTCCGGGAGCGCGCCGGCGGCGATGCCGTCGCGGAAGTCCTCCTCGAGCTCGGCGACGCTGACGCCGAACGCCGGCTCGGCGAACACGGTCCGGATCGTCCCCGCGTTGCGCCGCACCAGCTCGAAGAACTGCGGGTCGGCGACGAGGTAGGTGAAGTACGCGCGATAGGCGTCGGAGACGAAGCCCTCGAGCGTCGTCGCCGCCCGGCGCGCGCCGCGGGCGAGCAGCCGCGCCTCGGAGGCGCTCTCCTCGAGCAGGGCCCGGAACAGCGCCTCCTTGTCCGGGAAGTAGTTGTAGAACGTGCCGGTCGCGAGGTCGGTCCGGCGCACGACGTCGCGCACCGACGCCGCGCCGTAGCCGAGCTCGGCGAACACCTCGCGCGCGGCGGCGAGCAGCGCCGCGCGGTTGGCCTGCTTGGTCGCCTCGCGGCGCCCCCCGCCGGTGGCCGGCGCCGCGCTCACGCCGTGACGGGCGCGCCGGCCACGCGGTGCGGCACGGGCAGCGAGAAGCCGGCGGCGCGGGCGCGCTCGGAACCCACCCGGCGCTCCTTGCCGATGGTGTAGACGTACTCGTCGAAGTCGACCTGGATCGTGTGGCGCTTGGACGCGACGTAGCGCTTGCGCATCGCCGCCTGGTCGGCGCGGATGTCCTCGAGGAGCGCGTGGTGCGCGGGCAGGTGGTACTCGCCCTTGAGGTAGTCGGCGATCCACTGCCCCTGGGCCTCGGCGAGCGGCATGATCGCCCCGAGCGGCTGCAGCAGCCCGACGAACGCGATGTTGTCGATGTCCGGGTGGAAGACGCGCCGGTACAGCTCGATGTGGTTCTCGGGCGCGGCGAGGAAGTCCTCGTCGAAGAACGGGAACGTGATCCGGTAGCCGGTGCAGTAGACGACGAGGTCGGCCTCGACGCGCGTGCCGTCGGCGAACTCGACCTCGTGCTCGTGCAGGCGCGCGATGTTCGGCTTCGGCGTGACCGTGCCGTGCGCGATCCGGTCGAGGATCCGGCCGGAGATCGTCGGGTGCGCCTCGCCGATCTTGTGGTCGGGCTTGGGCAGGCCGTAGTCCTCCATCTTGCCGACGGTCTGGCGCATCATCAGCGTCAGCGCCGCGCGCTTGACCGGGAACGGGATCCGCGGGTTGGCGAAGACCTGGTCGCCGCGGTCGACCGGCTTGCTGCCGACGTACTTCGGAAGGATCCATGCCCCGCGGCGGGCCGCGAGGTAGACGGCCTTCCCGTGGTAGCTGGCGTCGACCGCGATGTCCATCGCGCTGTTGCCCATGCCGAGCACGACGACGCGCTTGCCCTCGAGCTGCTCCTCGCTCTTGTAGTCGTGCGCGTGGATCTGCTCGATCTTCGTCGTGTCCGACCCGGGGAACGCGGGCTCGGGCCAGCGGGCGTCCCAGTGGTGGCCGTTGGCGACGAGCAGCGCGTCGTAGCGTTCGACGTCGCCCTGCGCGGTCGTGATCGTCCAGATCCCGTCGGCGCCGCGCTCGGCCTTGGCGACCGGGGTCTCGAAGCGGATCCGGTCACGGAAGCCGAAGTGCTCGACGTAGGCGTCGAAGTAGGTCGCGATCTGGCTGTGGCTCGGGAAGTCCGGGTAGTCCGGCGGCATCGGGAAATCCGTGTACTCCATTCGCTTGCGCGACGTGTTGATGTGCAGCGAGCGGTACGACGAGCTCATCCCGTTGACGTTCCCGAACACCCAGTTGCCGCCGACGCGGTCAGACGCCTCGTAGCACGTGACGTCGAGCCCGCGCTCGTGCAGGGCCTTGACGGCGGCGATGCCGGACGAGCCGGCGCCGATGACGGCGGTCTTGGGCAGCTGGGTGCTGGGCATGCCGTCCAGCGTAGAACAAAGATGACGCCCCCGTCAACTTCATATCGTGGCGCCGTTGCGAGTTGACACCGTGTTCACCGAGGAGTTGAGTGACCTCTATGCGTCACTTCCCACCAGCGGCGCTTGCGCTTCTCTGCGCGATCGCCGTTCCCGCCGCAGCGCACGCAGGCACCTTCGACCACGACTACTCCGACTATGCGCGGAACATCATCCCGTCCGGCCAGCAGGGCGACGTCCCCATCCCGAAGGGTGCGGACAAGCAGGCCAAGATGTACGACGCCCTCACGCCGCTGTTCGACAAGGTCGGTCCGAGCGACCTCCTGAAGGACTTCAAGAACGCCAAGTTCGGCGTCAACGACGCCGGTCCCGGCGCGACCGAGCAGGTCCCCCGCAAGGGCGTCAAGATCGTCCGCGACTCCTACGACGTCCCCCACATCAAGGCGACCACCTACGAGGGCGGCATCTGGGCCGCCGGCTGGGTGACCGCCGAGGACCGGGCGCTCCTGCTCGAGCAGGTGCGCTACGCGTCGCGCGTCGCCGCGATCGACGTGCCGGGCGTCCAGGCGCTCGACGTGATCACCAGCCTGCGGACGTTCGTCCCGAGCGCGCAGACCGACACCGAGATCGCCAAGCAGACCAAGGTCCTGCAGAGCTACGGCAAGAAGGGCAAGCGCCTCCTGCGCGACATCGACGTCTTCGTCAGCGGCATCAACGCCTACCTGAAGAAGTCCAAGAGCACGGCGAAGCCGTGGACCCGCAACGACATGTACGCCCTCAACGCGCTGAAGGGCCAGTTCCTCGGCCAGGGCGGCGGCGACGAGGCGCGGCGGACGCAGTTCCTCGCCTCGCTGCAGACGCGGCTCGGCGGCGTGAAGGGCAAGTCGGTCTTCGACGACCTGCGCCAGCACGACGACCCCGAGCAGCCGGCGACGATCGAGGGCAGCTTCCCCTACGCGCCGCTCACCAAGAGCGTCGCCGGGAACGTGGTCATCGACCCGGGCAGCTTCGTCGAGAAGCCCGGCGCGACGCTGCGCGGCGCCCCGAACAACGGGTTCCGCGCGAACCTCGCCAGCAACGTCCAGCTGTTCGCCGGGAAGAAGTCCGTCACCGGGCGGCCGCTGTTCGTCGGCGGCCCGCAGATCGGCTACTACTACCCCGGCTTCACGCTGGAGATGGACATGCACGCCCCGGGCCTCGTCTGGCGCGGCGCGACCTCGGTCCCGTTCCCCGGCTACCTGCTCATCGGGCGCGGCCCGGACTTCGCCAACATGCTGACCTCGGCCGGCGGCGACATCATCGACCAGTACGCCGAGACGCTCTGCGGCGGCAGCGACACGAAGTACCTCTACAAGGGCAAGTGCACCGACATGGGCCAGCTCGACGCCGGCACCCTGAAGGGCACCGGCGGCTCGCCCGACCAGCGGGTGGTGTTCAACACCACGGTCCACGGACCGGTCGTCGGGTACGCGACCGCCAAGGGCGTGAAGGTCGCGATCAGCTCGAAGCGCTCGAGCTACGGCCGTGACACCGTCGACCAGCTGTTCTTCCAGGACCTGTCCAACGGGACGGTCCACGACCCGAAGTCGTTCTTCAAGGCCGCGGCGCAGACGCCGCAGACGTTCAACGCGTTCTACCTCGACGACAAGCACATCGCCGCGTACACGACCGGCGCGCTGCCGATCCGCCCCGGCAACGTCGACCCGGGGCTGCTGACGAACGGCAACGGCGACTACGAGTGGAAGGGCTTCCTGCCGGCGGACAAGCACCCGCACCAGGCCGATCCCAAGAGCGGGAAGCTCGTCAACTGGAACAACAACCTCGCCCACGGCTTCGGCGCCGCGGACGACGAGTGGATGCGGGCCGGCGCGTCGGGCCGCGTCGACCTCCTGAACAAGAACCTCGCGCGGCTCGCCAAGAACGGCAAGCAGAGCTTCGCGACGATCGTCTCGGCGATGAACGCCGCGGCGACCCAGGACACGCGCGCGATCGACACCGTGCCGCTGCTGGCCCGGCTGCTGGCCGGGACGACGGCGCCGTCGCCGCGGGCGCAGAAGATGCTCGACCTGATGGTCGCGTGGAACAAGGCCGGAGGCAGCCGGCTCGACCGCGACCTCGACGGCAAGGTCGACGACCCCGGAGCCGCCGTGATGGACGGCAGCTGGAACGCGGTCGCCGACGCGTTCATGTCCCCCGTGCTCGGGACCAACCTCGACGAGTTCGCGCGGCTCCAGGGTCGGTACGACCTCCCGCCGGGCGGCCAGTACGGCGGTTGGTTCCAGTACTTCGACAAGGACGTCCGGACCCTGCTGGGCGACAAGGTGAAGAGCCCGTTCGCCAACCGGTACTGCGGCGGCGGCGACAAGGGCGCGTGCCAGGCCGCGATCTGGGTGGCGCTCGACGACGCGGGCAAGAACATGGCCGCGGTCACCGGCCAGGACGACCCGTCGGTGTGGCGCTCCGACGCCACGGCCGAGCGGATCAAGTTCACGCCGGGCCTGCTGCCGCTGACGATCCGGTACACGAACCGGCCGAGCGGCATCCAGACGCTGGCCTCGTTCGACGGGCACCGCTAGGCGTCGCCGGGTTCGCGGGGTGCGGAAGGCCGCACCCCGCGGACGCCGGCCTGCCCCGTGGCGGCGGGCTCCGGCCGGGAGGAGGATCTCGGCATGAGCACCACCGCGACGTTCAGGAGCCGCCTCGAGGAGCTTCGCGCCGAGCGTGCGGCCGCCCGGCTGTGCGGCCTGACGAGCCAGCCCTCGTACATGACCGACCTCGACGACGAGATCGCGATCTGCCGCGCCGCCTACGTGGGCCTGGCGATCTCCGAGATCGCCACGTTCCGCGCGCAGCTCGGCGGGCGCTGCGAGGGCTGAGGCGCTACGGCAGCCGGCGCGGGTCGCCCGGCGACGTGAGCGAGCCGCCGCGCATCCGGCGGATCACGTAGACGATCGCGACCGAGCCCAGGAACGAGGCGAAGAGCCCCGCGCCGTACTTGCCGCCGCTCGCGAGCGCGACGATCAGGCCCGCGCCCCACGAGCCGGCGATGCCGACGACGGCGGTCTGCAGCAGCGTCATCGGATCCTTGCCGGGCAGCGCGAGCCGCGCGAGCCCGCCCATCACGATGCCGAGGACGAACGACAGGATCAGCCAGGTGATGAATCCCATGGTCCGAGGCTACCGACGGTTCGACTCGGGCAGCCGGAGGACCAGCAGGATCGAGAGCAGCGGGAGCGCGCAGAGCGCGAACAGGACCGTGCGGGCCGAGGTCGCGTCGGCCAGCGGGCCGAGCGCGGCGACGATCCCGCCGCCGATGCTGATCACCAGGCCGAGCATCACGCCCGACGCGGTGCCGAGGCGGTTCGGCAGGTACTCCTGGCCCATCACGACGGTCACGCTCATGCTGGCGATCGTCACGAAGCCGACGATCGCGAGCACCGGGTAGGCGAGCCACTCGCCGACCGCGAGCGCGAGCAGCAGCGACGGCGCGATCAGCACGAAGTAGACGCCGGAGCGCAGGCAGGCGGAGATCGCCAGGCGCCAGAACGGTCCCCACAGGTCCTCGCCCTCGGTCCGCTTCGCGGCCGCGACCTCGGCCGCCGCGAGCGCCTCGCGGCGCCGGGCGAGGACGATCGCGAGCGTCGCCGCGCAGGTCAGCGGCACGAGCGCGACGAGCGCGGTGCCGTGCAGGCCGGCGAGCGCGAGGACGCCGGCGACGATCGCCGGGGCGAGCGCGAAGCCGATGTTGCCGCCGACCGCGAACACGCTCATCCCCGCGGCGCGGCGCTCGCCCGAGGCGCGGGCGGCGGTCCGCGCGCCCTCGGGGTGGAAGGCGGCGACGCCGAGGCCGCCGATCACGATCACGGCGAAGAGCAGCGCGTAGGAGGAGACGAACCCGACGAGCGCGATCGAGGAGGCCGCGAGCAGCACGCCGAGCGGCGCGAGCGCCGGGATCCGGCGGCGGTCGACGAGGTGCCCGAACGGCGGCTGCGCGAGCGACGCGCCGAGGCTCATCGCCAGCACGAGCGCGGTCCCCTGCGAGTAGCTGTAGCCGCGGTGCTCGCGCAGGAACGGCAGCATCGCCGGGATCGCGCCCTGGCTGAAGTCGCTGCCGAGGTGGCCGGCGGAGGCGGCCAGCAGCGTGGCCCGCGCGCGGATCCGCGTGACGACGCCGAGCCGCACCGCGCCGCCGGGCGGCGTGTGCGGAGGAGCCTCGGTGCCGGCGGCGGTCACGCGCTCAGGCTAGGCGCCCGCCGCGCGGGCGGCTCCGACGGGCTAGCGTTCCGGCGATCGTGGCCAGGCGAACGAGGAGCCCAGAGACCCGGCTGCTCGAGCTCGTCGGCGACGTCTACGGGTTCGACGACGTCGAGGAGTTCCGCTCCGGCATCCTCGGGCCGCTGCGCCGCGCGGTGCCCGCCGACTGGGCCTCCTACAACGAGGTCGGCGACGGGCCGGGGCAGGCCTGGGTGGCCGTCGATCCGCCGGCGACGGCCGCCGACTTCGAGCGCTTCGGCCGGTACGCGCACGAGCACCCGCTGGTGATCGCCATGCGCGACAGCCGCGACGGGCGCCCGACGCGGATCTCCGACCACCTCAGCACCCGGGAGTTCCACCGGCTGCCGATCTACCGCGGGTTCTTCGGCCCGTTCGGTGTCGAGCACCAGGTCGCCCTGACCCTCCCGGCCGCGCCGCCGACGGTGATCGGCATCGCGCTGAGCCGCCGCCACCGCGACTTCACCGACGAGGAGTGCTGGCTCCTCGGCCAGGCGCGCCCCCACCTGATCCAGGCCTACCGCAGCCTGCTCCTGGCGGCCACGCGCGAGGCGACGCTGGCCGCGCTCGAGCACGGCCTCGAGGCGACCGGCGCCCTGGTCGCCGTGGTCCGGCGCGACGGCCGCGTCACGTCGGCCACGCCGGCCGCCTGGCGCGTCCTGCACGACCGCCTGGGCGTCGATCCGGGCACCGCGCGCCTGCCCGCCGAGACCGTCGCCCGGCTGGCCGCGCCGCGCGCCGCCGGCGCGCCGCTGGTCTTCGGCGCCGGCGAGGACGCCTGCCTCGTGCGCGTCCTCCCCGGAGGCGGCGACGGCAGCACCGACGTCCTCCTGCTCGAGGCCGGCACGGGCCAGATGAGCATCGCCGCGCTGCGCTCCCTCGGCCTCACGCCGCGCGAGGCCGAGGCCCTGCGCTGGATCGCGCTCGGCCGCACCAGCGCCGACGCCGCGCAGGTCATGGGCGCCAGCCGCCGCACGGTCGACAAGCACCTCCAGAACGCCTACGCCAAGCTCGGCGTCCACTCCCGTTCCGAAGCCTCGGCCACCGCGTGGGCGGCCGTCGGCATCACGTCGGCGGAGAGCGCCTGACCGGACCGCTAGGCCCGACCCTCCCACTCCTCGAGGAAGCGGTCGACGAAGGCGGCCATGTAGGCGTGGCGCTCGTCGGCGATCCGGCGGCCGGTGGCGGTGTGCATCCGGTCGCGGAGCAGGAGGAGCTTCTCGTAGAAGTGGTTGATCGTCGCGCCCTGCGAGCCGGAGTAGGCCTCGGGGGTCGTGTGGTGCTCGGCGGCGATCGCGGGGTCGTGGAGCTCGCGGCCGAAGTGGCCGCCGTAGGCGAACGCGCGGGCGATGCCGATCGCCCCGATCGCGTCGAGCCGGTCGGCGTCCTGGACGACGCGGCCCTCGAGCGTGGGCATCTCGTCGGCGACGCCGGCGCCCTTGAACGACACGCGGCCGACGATGTCGGCGACGCGCTCGACCAGCGCGTCGTCGGCGCCCAGCGAATGGAGCCAGGCGCGGGTCGCGCGCGGGCCGGCGGTGAGGTCGCCGTCGTGGAACTTCCAGTCGGCGATGTCGTGCAGCAGCGCCGCAAGCTCGACGACGACGCGGTCGACGTCCTCGTGCGCGGCGATCGCCTGCGCGTTGCGCCACACGCGGTGGATGTGCCACCAGTCGTGGCCGGAGGACTCCCCGGCGGTCAGCCCCCGCACGTGCTCGGCGGTGGCGTCGATCAGCTCCTGCCCGGTCACTCCCCGGCCGGATGGGTGTCGGACCAGGCGCGGTCGAGCGCGCCGAGGATCGCCTCGGGCGGCTGCGCGCCGGACACCAGGTAGGCCCGGTCGATCACGAACGCGGGCACGCCGGAGAGCCCGAAGCGCTGCGCGTCGGCGACGTCGCGCCGGACCTCGTCGGCGTAGGCGTCGCCGGCGAGCAGCGACGTCACGTCCTCGGCCGCAAGCCCCGCCTCGGCGCCCAGCGCCGCCAGCGTCTCGGGATCCGAGAGCCGCCGGCCCTCGGCGAAGTACGCCCCGAACAACCGCTCGACGACGTCGCCCTGCACGCCGCGGTCAGCGGCGAGCTGCGTGACCCGGTGCGCGTCGAACGTGTTCGACGGCTGCGCGTGGTCGAGGTCGTACTCCAGGCCGGCCGCGGCGGCGACGCCGGTGACGCGCGCGTTCATGGCGGCCGCCTCGTCGGCGGAGACGCCGTACTTCGACGCGAGCAGCTCGGTCAGCCCGCCCTCGACCCGCGCCGGCATGTCGGGCGCGAGCTGGAAGCTGCGCCACACGACCTCGACGTCGTCACGGTGCTCGAACTCCGCCAGCGCGGCCTCGAGGTGGCGCTTCCCGATGAAGCACCACGGGCACGCGAGGTCCGACCAGACCTCGACGACCATCGGCTCAGCCCGTCGTCAGGCCGCCGCTGGTGTGCAGCGGCGGACCCTCGGGGCCGTCGTCCTCGGGCTCGACGTTGCCGGAGTGCACGGGCTCGAGCCCGCCGAGGTAGCGGTCGCACATGCGCGCCGCCTGGCGGCCCTCGTTGATCGCCCACACGATCAGCGACTGGCCGCGCCGCGCGTCGCCGGCGGCGAACACGCCGTCGACCGACGTCGCGTACGTCGGCGCCTGCGCGTTGCCGCGCGCGTCCTTGGCGACGCCGAGCTGGTCGAGCAGCCCCTGCTCGGGATGCAGGAAGCCCATCGCCAGCAGCACGAGGTCGGCCTTCAGCTCCTGCTCGGTGCCCGGCTTCGGCGCGAAGTTCTCGGCCTCGGCGACCTCGACCGCGGTGACCTGGCCGTCGACGCCGACGAAGCGCGTCGTCGTGACCGCGTAGTCCTGCTCGCCCTTGCCGATGGTCTGGGCCTCCTCCATCGCGTAGGAGAGGCGGTACTTCTGCGGCCACAGCGGCCACGGCGTGCGGTCGTCCGGGCGCTGGCTCGGCGGCTTGGGGAGGATCTCGAGCTGGACGACGCTCAGCGCGCCCTCGCGGATCGAGTTGCCCACGCAGTCGGCGCCGGTGTCGCCGCCGCCGATGACGACGACGTGCTTGCCCTTCGCGCAGATCTCGCCGTGCTCCTCCCCGGCGTCGACCGCACGCTGGCGCTCGTACAGGTAGTCCATCGCGTAGTGGATGCCGGCGTTCTCGCGGCCCTCGGCCGGGAGGTCGCGCGGCACGCGCGAGCCGGTGCAGACGATCACCGCGTCGAACTCCTCGCGGAGCTGCTCGACCGTGACGTCCGTGCCGACGTCGACGCCGCAGCGGATGTCGACGCCCTCGGCGCGCAGCTGGTCGGCGCGGCGCTCGACGAGCGACTTCTCGATCTTGAACTCCGGCACGCCGAAGCGCACGAGCCCGCCGATCGCCTCGTCGCGCTCGAACAGCGCGACCGCGTGGCCGGCGCGGCGCAGCTGCTGCGCCGCGGCCATGCCCGCCGGGCCGGCGCCGACGACGGCGACCGAGCGGCCGGTCTCGACCTTCGGCGGCTGGGCGACGACCCAGCCCTCGTCCCACGCGCGGTCGATGATCGAGTTCTCGATCTGCTTGATCGTGACGGCGTCGCCCTCGCGGATCTCGAGCACGCACGCGGCCTCGCACGGCGCCGGACACAGCCGCCCGGTGAACTCCGGGAAGTTGTTCGTCGCGTGCAGCTGCGTGATCGCACCCTGCCAGCGATCGCGGTAGACGAGGTCGTTCCAGTCCGGGATCAGGTTCCCGAGCGGGCAGCCGTTGTGGCAGAACGGCACGCCGCACTCCATGCAGCGCGCACCCTGCTCGCGCAGCTGCTCGACGGGCCGCGGCGCGAGGAACTCGCCGACGCGCTCGACGCGCTCGGCCGGGTCGTCGTAGAGAGCCCCCGCGCGCTCGATCTTCAGGAACGCCCCGAGCTCACCCACCGACGAACCCCTCCCCACCGGTCGACACGGCCTCCGATACGGCTTCGCCCGACGGCTTCGCCGTCTGCTGCTTCTCCTCCTCGGCCCACTGGGCGAGGACGCGCTTGTAGTCGGTCGGGAAGACCTTCACGAACTTCGGCAGGAGCGTCTCCCATTCGTCGAGCACGCGCTGGGCGACCGGCGAGCCGGTGCGGTCGCGGTGCTCGGTCACCAGGTCGCGGAGCTCGATCGCGTCGGCCTCGTCGAGCGCCTCCAGCTGGTCGAGCATCGTCGGGTTCACGCGCGGGCGGAACTCGTCGTTCTCGTCGAGCACGAACGCCAGCCCGCCGCTCATCCCCGCCGCGAAGTTGCGGCCGGTCTTGCCGAGGATCACGGCGATGCCGCCGGTCATGTACTCGCAGCCGTGGTCGCCGACGCCCTCGACGACCGCACGGGCCCCCGAGTTGCGGACGGCGAAGCGCTCGCCCGCGAGGCCGCGGAAGAACGCGCGACCGCTCGTCGCGCCGTAGAGCACGGTGTTGCCGACGAGCTGGTTCTCCTCGGCCGCGAACGTCGCGGTCGCCGGAGGCTGCACGGCGAGCACGCCGCCGGACAGGCCCTTGCCCGTGTAGTCGTTGGCGTCGCCCCACAGGGAGAACGAGACGCCGGGCGCCAGCCAGCCGCCGAACGACTGGCCCGCGGAGCCCTTGAAGGTGACCTCGATCGCGTCCTCGTCGACGCCCTCGGCGCCGCGGACGCGGGCGATCTCGCTCGACAGGATCCCGCCGACGCAGCGGTTGACGTTGCGGATGTCCTTGGCGATCTCGACGCGGTCGGCCTCGCCGTCGATGACCTGACGGGCCTCGGCGACGAGCTCCCAGTCGAGCGCGTCGTCGAGCACGCCCGGGGGCGCCTCGACGCGGTGGCGCGGCGTGCCCTCGGGCAGCTCCGGCACGACGAGCAGCGCCGACAGGTCGATGCCGCGGGCCTTCCAGTGCTCGACCGCGTGGTCGGCGTCGAGCAGCTCGGTGTGGCCGATCAGCTCATCGAGCGTACGGGCGCCCAGCGACGCCAGGATCTCGCGCACCTCCTCCGCCACGAAGAAGAAGAAGTTGATGACGTGCTCGGGCTGGCCCTGGAAGCGCTTGACGAGCTCCGGGTCCTGCGTCGCGATGCCGACCGGGCAGGTGTTCAGGTGGCAGGCACGCATCATGATGCAGCCCGTCGCGATCAGCGGAGCCGTCGAGAAGCCCATCTCGTCGGCGCCGAGCAGCGCGGCGATGACCACGTCGCGGCCGGTCTTGAGCTGGCCGTCGGTCTGGACCGTGATGCGGCGGCGCAGGTCGTTGCGCAGCAGCGTCTGCTGGGTCTCGGCGAGGCCGATCTCCCACGGGACGCCCGCGGAGACGATCGAGCTCAGCGGCGAGGCGCCGGTGCCGCCGTCGTGGCCGGCGATCAGCACGTGGTCGGCGTTCGCCTTGGCGACGCCGGCCGCGACCGTGCCGACGCCCACCTCGGAGACGAGCTTCACGGAGACGCTCGCCTTCGGGTTCGCGCAGCGCAGGTCGTAGATGAGCTGCTTGAGATCCTCGATCGAGTAGATGTCGTGGTGCGGCGGCGGCGAGATCAGGCCGACGCCGGGCGTCGTGTGCCGGACCGAGCCGATGTAGCGGTCGACCTTGTGGCCGGGCAGCTGGCCGCCCTCGCCGGGCTTCGCGCCCTGCGCCATCTTGATCTGCAGCTGGTCCGCGTTGACGAGGTAGTGGATCGTCACCCCGAAGCGGCCGGAGGCGACCTGCTTGATCGACGAGCGGCGGTCGTCGAGGAACCGCGCGGGATCCTCGCCGCCCTCGCCCGTGTTCGAGCGGCCGCCGAGCTTGTTCATCGCCTGCGCGAGCGTCTCGTGCGCCTTCGGCGAGATCGAGCCGAGCGACATCGCGCCGGTCGCGAAGCGCTTGACGATCGCCGACGCGGGCTCGACCTCCTCGATCGGGATCGGGGTCGCGTCGTCGGCGTTGATCCGCAGCAGGCCGCGCAGCGTGCACGCCTTCGTGGCCTCTTCGTTGATGAGGCGGCTGTACTCGCGGTACTTGTCCTGGGCGTCGCCGTCGGACGTGCGGACCGCGTGCTGGAGCGCCGCGATCGTGTCCGGGTTCCACATGTGCTGCTCGCCGTCGCGGCGCCAGGCGTAGACGCCGCCGACCGGCAGCAGCTCGCCGGCCGCCGTCTTCGGGTAGGCGCGCTCGTGGCGGTCCAGCGCCTCCTGGGCGAGGACCTCGGCGCCGATGCCGCCGATCCGCGACGCGGTACCGGTGAAGTGGCGGTCGATCAGCTTCCGCTCGAGGCCGACGGCCTCGAAGATCTGGGCGCCGCAGTAGCTCTGGATCGTCGAGATCCCCATCTTGGAGATCGTCTTGAGCAGGCCCTTGCCGATCGCCTTGACGACGTTCTTCTCGGCCTCGTCGGGGTTCGTGACCCCGGCGACGCCGCCGTCCATCACCAGCTCGTCGACCGTGTCGAAGAGCAGGTACGGGTTGATCGCGCTGGCGCCGAAGCCGATCAGCGTCGCGAAGTGGTGGACCTCGCGCGGCTCGCCCGACTCGAGGACGAGGCCGGCGCGCAGGCGCGTGCCCTCGCGCACGAGGTGGTGGTGCACCGCGGAGACGGCCAGCAGCGACGGGATCGGCGCGCGGCCGGCCTTCACGCGGCGGTCGGACAGCACGAGGATGTTGACGCCCTCGGCGATCGCGTCGTGGGCCTCGTCGCAGACGGCGGCGATCGCGGCCGCCATGCCGTCGGGGCCCTCGTCGACCGGCCAGGTGATGTCGATCGTGTGCGCCGAGAAGATGTCGTGCGACACGTGGCGCAGCGTCTCGAGCTCCTGGTTGCGCAGGATCGGCTGGTCCATGACCAGCTGGTGCGCGTGCTCGGGCGTCTCGGCGAGCAGGTTGCCCTCGGCGCCGACGCCGGTGCCCAGCGACATCACGATCGACTCGCGGATCGGGTCGATCGGCGGGTTCGTGACCTGGGCGAAGAGCTGCTTGAAGTAGCTGAACAGCGGCGGGCGCTGGTCCGACAGCACGGCGAGCGCGTTGTCGTTGCCCATCGAGCCGATCGGCTCCTCGCCCTTGCCGGCCATCGGCGCGATGAGGACGCGGAGGTCCTCCTGCGAGTAGCCGAACGCGAGGCGCCGCAGGTGCGACGGCTCGACGCCGGTCATCGTCACGTGCGCCGGCTCGAGATCGGAGAAGTGGACGATGTTCTTCGCGTACCACTCGCCGTAGGGCTGCTGGCGCGAGACCTGCTCCTTGACCTCCTCGTCGGCCACGATGCGGCCCTGCTCGAGGTCGATCAGGAAGAGCTTGCCCGGCGCGAGGCGGCCGAGGCGCTTGACGTTCTCGGGCTTGATGCCGAGCATCCCGGCCTCGGAGCCGAGGATCACCCAGCCGTCCTTGGTCTCGCACCAGCGGCCGGGGCGCAGGCCGTTGCGGTCGAGCGTGGCGCCGACGACGCGGCCGTTGGTGAAGCACACCGCGGCGGGGCCGTCCCACGGCTCCATGAGACAGGAGTGGTAGGCGTAGAAGGCCTTCAGGTGGTCCGGGAGGTCGTCGCGGTCCGCGTAGGCCTCGGGGATCATCATCATCGCCGCGTGCGGCAGCGACCGGCCCGAGAGCATCAGCAGCTCGAGCACGTTGTCGAACGTCGCCGAGTCCGAGCCGCCGGGGCGCACGATCGGCATGACCTTCTGGAGGTCGAGCCCGAACAGCTCCGAGGCGAGCTGCGACTCCCGCGCCCGCATCCAGTTGACGTTGCCCATCAGCGTGTTGATCTCGCCGTTGTGGGCGATCACGCGATACGGGTGCGACAGCTCCCAGCTCGGGAACGTGTTCGTCGAGAAGCGGCTGTGGACCAGCGCCATCGCCGAGGCGAAGCGCTCGTCGACGAGGTCGGGGTAGAAGCCACCGAGCTGGTGGCTGATCAGCATGCCCTTGTAGACGATCGTGCGCGAGGAGAAGCTGGCCGCGTAGAAGTCGGGCCCGGCCGCCAGCTCGGCGATCCGGCGGATCACGTAGAGCTTGCGCTCGAACGCGTCCTGGTCCTCCGTGAAGCCCTCGCCCGCGCCGACGAACAGCTGGCGCATGTACGGGCGGCTGCGGTTGGCCGTGTCGCCGACGTGCTCCCGGTCGACGGGCAGGTCGCGCCAGCCCAGGACGACCTGGCCCTCGATGCGCGTGTTGAGCTCGAGCATCTCCTCGAGCTTGGCCCGGCGGGTCTCGTCGGTCGGGAAGAAGCACATGCCGACGCCGTACTGGCCGGCGGGCGGAAGCTCGAAGTCGACGACCTCGCGGAAGAACGCGTCGGGCATCTGGACCAGGATCCCGGCGCCGTCGCCGGTCTTGGTGTCGGCGCCCTCGGCACCGCGGTGCTCGAGGTTGTCGAGCGCGGTGAGCGCCTTGACCACGACCTCGTGGCTCGGCGCGTTGTCGAGGCGCGCGATCATCGCGACGCCGCAGGCGTCGTGTTCGTGCCTAGGGTCGTAGAGACCGTCGGCCTGTGGCGGCTTGGTGTGATGGATAAGCATGGAGGTGCTCCCCGGCGGAAGGATGCACTGAGGCGGAGAGACGATTGTAGACGCCGACGCGCCCTCTCGGAAGGACACGGGAAAGGAACGTCGAGCGCCCTTTTCTGCTAGGCAGGGGCTTGTGCGTGAGGTCACGATCCTGGCTGCCGGCGGCACGATCGCCATGAAGGACGGGGCCGGCGGCCGGCGTGGAGCGACCCCCGTGCTCGACGCGGAGGGTCTCCTGGCCGCCGTTCCCAACGCCGCGCGGATGCCCGGCCTGCGGGCGCGCTCGGTGCGTTCGATGCCCAGCCCGCACCTGACCCTCGACGACGCGTTCGCCGTCGCCCAGGCCGCCCGCGAGGAGCTCGCGAAGGGCCGCGGCGTCGTGGTCACGTCGGGCACCGACACGCTCGAGGAGCTCGCGGTGCTCTGCGACGCGATGTGCTCGGACGGCCCGCCGATCGTGCTCACCGGCGCGATCCGGCCGGCCAGCGCACCCGGCGCCGACGGGCCGGCGAACCTCGCCGACAGCATCGCCGCCGCGCGCTCGGACGCCACGAAGGGCCTCGGCGGGATCGTCTGCTTCGCGGGCGAGCTGCACGCCGGCCGCGAGGTCCGCAAGGTCGACTCGACCGCCCCGCACGCGTTCGCCTCCCCGCGCAGCGGCCCGCTCGGCCGCGTCGTCGAGGGCCGCGTCGAGGTCGTCATGCGGACCGTGCGCCGACCGCCGCTCGACGTGGCGCGGATCGACTTCCACGTGCCCATCGCCGGCACCTGGCTCGGCGACGACGGTGCGCTCCTGCGCGCCGCGTTCGGGCTCGAGCCCGACGGCCTCGTGCTCGCCGCCCTCGGCGGCGGCCACCTCTCCCCCGACGCGCTCGCCGTGCTCCGGGAGGGCAACGACCGGATCCCCGTCGTCGTCACGTTGCGCCCCACCCGCGGGGCGTTCCTGCGCTCCACGTACGGCTACGAGGGCGCCGAGGGCGACCTCCTCGACGCCGGGGTGATCCCCGCCGGCGGGCTCGCGCCCGCGTCGGCGCGGATGCTGCTGCTGGCCGGCATGGGCGCCGGGCTCGACCGCGAGGGACTCATGGGCCTGTTCTCCGGGAACGTCGTCTAGATGATCGCCCGCGTACCGGCCGACCACCGTGGGGGCGACTCCGTATCCTTCGGCCCTCGCCGGGGGGCGGCGCCGATGGGATTGGAAGAGGGGGCACCTGGGCACCATGGCTGACGACACCACCGCGCCGAGCGGTTCCGCCCATCCCGCCAGCCGAGACACGCTGCCCGACCACCCCGATCTGAGCTTGACTCTGCCCGCCCGCGCGGAGAACGTCGCGGTGGTGCGGCACGCGATCGGCGGGCTCGGCGAGGTGCTCGACATCCCCGACCAGACGCTGTCGGACATCAAGCTCGCGGTGACCGAGGCCTGCACCAACACCGTCGTGCACGCCTACGCGGGCACCGAGGGTCCGCTCGAGGTCGCCGCGTACCTGCGCGACCGCCGCCTGCTCCTCGTCGTGCGCGACGAGGGCCGCGGGATCGTGCCGCGGACCGACAGTCCCGGCCTCGGCCTCGGGCTCCCGCTGATCGCCACGCTCGCCGAGGCCCTCGAGCTCGGCACCGACGACGCCGAGCGCACCGAGGTGCGCATGACCTTCCGCCTCGACGACGACGATGACGGCGACGGCGAGGTCGCCGCATGACGACCGCTACGACCAACGAGGCGCGGATCGTCATCCGCAGCGGCCCGCTCGTGGGCGCCGTCCTCAGCCGCGTCGTCGGGATGCTCGCCGCCCGTGCCCTCTGCCCCATCGACCGGCTCGACGACGCGCTGCTCGTCACCGACGCGATCGCGGCCCACGCGCCCAACCACACCGCCGACGAGACCGTCACCGTCACCGTCCTCGCCGAGCCCGACGCGATCACCCTGAGCGTCGCCCCACTGCGCCCGCAGGGCGCCGCGGGCCTGCTCGCCGACGCCGAGCTGCCGGGCGTGGGCAACGTCCTGCAGCGAGTGGCCGACGAGGTCACCCCGGGGCAGGCCCCGGACGGCTCCGGCGAGGAGCTCCGGATCCGGCTCGCCTTCGCCGGCGGACGCTGAAGCCTGCACGGCGACGATGACCGACTGCTATCCCTTGGAGAGCGATGCCACCTGAGTTCACACTGTCCGACGAGGCGATCGACGACGACCGCCACGTGATCTCCGTCCAGGGAGAGATCGACTTGTTCACCGCGCCGGAGCTCAAGGCGGCGGTCGGCGGGATCATCGACTCCGGCAAGTCCCGGCTGGTCGTCGACCTCAGCGAGACGACGTTCCTGGACTCCACCGCCCTGGGCGTGCTGATCGGCGCGGTCAAGCGCCTGCGCTCCCGCGAGGGCGCGCTGACGATCGTCAACGTCGACGCGAACATCGCGAAGACGTTCGAGATCACCGGACTCGACCAGATCTTCACGATCCGGCCGACGCGCGACGAGGCCGTCGAGGCCCTCGACGCCGCCGCGGCCTGAGCCTCGCCCGGCGCGTTGGGCCGCATCGCGATCGCCACCTGCTCGGAGTTCACCGAGCTCGAGGAGGACGACCAGCTCCTGCTCGCCGAGCTGCCGGAGGGCGAGGCGGTCGTGTGGGACGACCCCGCCGCCGACTGGAGCTCCTACGACCTGGTCGTGATCCGCAGCACCTGGGACTACACGCCGCGCCGCGACCAGTACCTCGCGTGGTGCGACCGGGTCGGCGCCGCGCGCCTGCACAACCCGCCCGCGGTCATCCGCTGGAACACGGACAAGCGCTACCTGGCCGACCTCGACGCCGCGGGGCTGCCGGTCGTGCCGACGACGTTCCTGGAGCCCGGCTCCCCGTTGGTCCTCACGGACGGGCCGTGCGTCGTGAAGCCGACGGTCTCCGCCGGCTCGCGCGACACCGCGCGCCACGACCACGCGCGCGCCGCCGCCGAGCACGCGCGGGAGCTGCTCGACGCGGGCCGCGTCGTGATGGTCCAGCCCTACCTCGCCGAGGTCGAGGAGGCCGGCGAGACCGCGCTGCTCTTCTTCGACGGCGCCTACGACCACGCGATCCGCAAGGGCCCGATGCTGGTCGACGGACGCGCCGAGGTCTCCGGCCTGTTCGCCGCCGAGAACATCGCCGCGCGCGAGCCGAGCGCCGCCGAGCGCGACGTCGCCGAGCGGGTCGCCGCGTACGTCGCCGAGCGCTTCGGCGGGCCGCTGCTCTACGCGCGGGTCGACCTCCTCCCCACCCCGGGCGGCCCGGTCCTCCTCGAGCTCGAGCTCACCGAGCCGTCGCTGTTCTTCGCCCACTCGGAGGGCTCGCCGGCGCGCTACGCCGACGCGATCAGGCGGCGCGCTCGAGCCGCTTCGAGCGCCGCTCGCCCGTGATCAGGTCGAGGACCGCGTCCTCGACCTCGCCCTGGATCGCCGTGCCGCCGTCCCCGGCGTCGCCGATCAGGTCGACGTCGATCACGTAGCCGTCGCGGAACCGGTCGAAGACGCGCGGGTCGATGTAGGAGGCGCGCGCCACCGCGGGGGTGTTGCCGAGGTAGTAGGCGACGTGCCTGACCGCGTGGGCGATGAGCCGCTTGCGCTTCGTCGGGCTCATCTCGGCGGGATGCGAGGCGGCGAGCGTCACCGCCGCGAGCACCGTGGCGCCCCACGTGCGGAAGTCCTTGGCCGAGACGTCGAGCCCGGACGCGGCCTTCAGGTACTCGTTGATGTCGGCCGACTTGACGTCGCGCCAGCGCCCGTTCTGCTTGTAGGCGAGCAGCTCGTCGAGGCCGCCGCGCCGGGCCTTGAGCTTCCTGACGACCGCCGTGACCTCGGGGTCGACGACCTGGCGCACCTGGCGCTTGGCGTGCTTGGCCGGGTAGTCGAACAGCAGCGCGTCGCCCTGGACGGCGACGTGGGCCTTCTTCATCGTCGCGAGGCCGTAGGTCTCGTTGGTGACCGCGTAGTCCTCGGTGCCGATCCGGAACAGGCCGCGGTCGAGCAGCCGCACGGCGCAGGCGAGGACGTGGTCCTTCGACAGGTCGTCGGTCGCGAGGTCGGCCTCGACGCGCTCGCGCATCGCCGGCAGCCCGCGCGCGAACTCGACCATGTCGCGGAACTTCTGCAGGTCCTGGCGCTCGCGCCACTTCGGGTGGTAGAGGTACTGCTTGCGGCCGCGCTGGTCGATGCCGGTCGCCTGGATGTGGCCGCCGGGGTAGGGGCAGATCCAGACGTCCTCCCAGGCGGGCGGGATCACCAGCTCGGCGATCCGCGTCGTCACCTCGGGCTCGCGCACGCGCTCGCCGTCGGGATCCAGGTAGGTGAACCCCTTCCCCTGCCGCCGGCGGCGGATGCCGGGCCCCGTGCAGTCGGCCCGGCGAAGGCGCACCTAGGACTTGGCCGCTGGCTTCTTCGCCGCGGCGGGCTTCTTGGCCGGCGGCTTCTTGGCTCCCGCGGGCTTCTTCGCCGCGGGCTTGCGCGCCGCGGGCTTCTTCTTCGCCGCGCCTCCGCCCTTGGCCGCCTCGAGGCTCGCCTTCAGCGCCGCCATCAGGTCGGGCACCGGCTTGGCGTCCTCCTCGACCTGCGGCTGGACCGCGATGCTCTCGCCCGCGGCCTTGCGCTCGATCAGCACCAGCACCTCGTCGCGGTAGCTGTCGCGGTACTGCGCCGGGTCGAACGTGGCCGCCAGCGAGTTGACGAGCTGCTTGGCGATGTCGAGCTCGCGGTCGGCGATCTCGACGTCGACCTCGAGCTCCTCGAGGACCGCCGGGTCGACGACCTCGTCGGCGAAGACCATCGTCGAGAGGCCGAGCACGTCGCCCTCCAGCGGGCGCAGCGCGACGAGGCTCTCCTTCGAGCGGATCACGACCTTGGCGACACCGACCTTGTTGGTCTCGCGCATCGCCTCGAGCAGCAGCCGGTACGGCTTCGCGCCGCCGGCCGCGGGCGTCAGGTAGTAGGGCTGGTCGTAGAAGATGGGGTCGATCTCGGCGAGGTCCACGAAGTCGAGGATCTCGATCGTCTTCGTCTTCGTCGGCACCAGCGCCTCGAGCTCGTCGGGCTCGATCAGGACGTAGCGGTCCGGCGACAGCTCGTAGCCCTTGACGATGTCCTCGAACGGGACCTCCTCGCCGGTCGAGGCGTCGACGCGCCGCATCGCGATGCGCGAGCCCGTCGCCTTGTTGAGCTGGTTGAAGCTCACCGACTTGCGCTTGACCGCGCTGTACATCTTGATGGGGACGGTGACCAGCCCGAAGCTGATCGTCCCGGTCCAGATCGAACGGGGCATAGACGAGCGATTATCCCCCGTGCGCGCCCGTTGCACGCGGCGCGCACGAAGGATTGCGCTCCGTCCGGCTCAGGTGGTCTGCCCGGAGTGGGCTCCCTCGCCGAACTCCTCGACCATCTTGGCGTTGAACGCCGGGAGGTCGTCGGGCTTGCGAGAGGTGACGAGACCTTGGTCCACGACGACCTCCTCGTCGACCCACTCGCCGCCCGCGTTGCGGATGTCGGTCTGCAGCGACGGCCACGAGGTCACCTTGCGGCCCTCGAGGACGCCGGCCTCGACCAGCGTCCACGGCGCGTGGCAGATCGCCGCCACCGGCTTGTGCTCGGCGAAGAACTCGCGTGTGAAGCGGACCGCGTCCGCGTCGGTCCGGAGGTTGTCCGGGTTCGCGACGCCGCCGGGCAGCATCAGGCCGTCGTAGTCCTTCGCGCTGGCGTCGGAGACGACGCGGTCGACGGTGAAGCGGTCGGCCTTGTCGAGGTGGTTGAAGGCCTGGACCTCACCCGACTCGGTGGAGAGGAGCTCGACCTTCGCCCCCGCGTCCTCGAGCGCCTTGCGCGGCTCGGTCAGCTCGACCTGCTCGATGCCCTCGGGCGCCACCAGGATCGCGATCGTCTTGCCGTCCAACGTGCCCATTCGTCGTTTCCTCCTGTCGGGGTAGTACCAGCTCCATGAGCACTACCCGCAACGCGGCCCAGGGCATCCTGGCCGACGACAACACCGAGCAGCGCGAGCAGATCGTGGAGCTGCTGAAGAAGGCGTACTGGATGGAGATCGAGACGGTGATGAGCTACATCGCCAACTCGGTCAACCCGGACGGGGTCCGGGCACGCGAGATCGTCGAGTCGCTGGAGACCGACATCCAGGAGGAGCTCGGCCACGCGCAGCAGTTCGCGGCGCGGATCAAGGAGCTCTACGGCGTCGTCCCCGGCTCCCTCGACTTCACCGCCGAGCAGAGCTACCTGCAGCCGCCGGAGCACCAGACCGACGTCGTGCACGTCGTCAAGGGCGTGATCGAGGCCGAGACCGGCGCGATCGAGCACTACAACCACGTGATCGAGGTCACCGACGGGATCGACCCCGTCACGCAGGACATGGTGATCTCGATCCTGCGCGACGAGGAGGGCCACCGGCGCCTCTTCGAGGGCTACCTCCGCGAGTACGAGGCGGAGGGGAAGGCCTAGCGCCTACCGCTCGCCCGGCGCCGGCGTCGCGGGAGGATCGATCGGATCCTCCCGCGGGGCGTCGGGCTCGGGTGCCGTGACCGGGTCGGGCTCGGTCGGCGCGATCGGCTCCTGGGGAACGATCGGCGTCGCGGGCTCGGCCGGCTGCGGCACCTCGAGCACCGCCGCGCTCATGCGGTCTTGCGCTCCAGGTCGGCGACCTCGTGGGCCTTGTCCTCCGCCTTGTCCTGGGCGTGGGCCAGCTCGTCCTTGGCCTCGCCCTTGCGCTCCTCCTGGCGGCCTTCGCGCCGCAGCGACGGGTCGTTGGCGAGGTCTCCCGCAGCCTGCTTGGCGCGGCCGGTGATCTTGTCGATGATGCTCATCCACCTCGGCTACCCGAGAGGCGTGGAGGACATGCGGTCGCGCAGCGCGCCGATCGACGTGAAGACGTCGACCGCCCCGGCCTCGCGCAGCTCGGCCTCGGAGAAGCCGCCGGTGAGCACGCAGATCGTGTCGACGCCGGCGTCGCGCGCGGCCTTCACGTCCCATGGCGTGTCGCCGATCATCACCGCGTCGCCGCCGCCGGCCTTCTCGAGCGCGCTCTCGACGAGGTCGGGCGCGGGCTTGGTCTCCTCGACGTCGGCGGCGTGCGTCCAGTCGTCGGCGAGCTCGCGGGCGTCGAGCAGGTCGGGGTAGTGCTCGACCTCGTCCTCCTTGGCCGACGACGCGAGGACGACGGTGTGGCCCTTGGCCTTGAGGTCTGAGATCAGGTCGCGGGCGCCGTCGAACGGCTCCACCTCCTCGATCATCGCCAGGTAGAGCGGCTTCTCGGCCGAGCGGATGTCGTCGCCCTGCTCCTCCTCGACGTCGTCGCCGAGCAGCGAGGCGACGAGCTTGTCCCCGCCCACCCCGATCCGCCGGTGGATCTCCCACATCGGCACGACGTGGCCGTGCTGGCGCAGCGCCCGGTACCACGCGACCGTGTGCTGGTAGTTCGTGTCGACGAGCGTGCCGTCGATGTCGAGGATCGCGATCATCAGAGCGGGCGCTCGCCGCGCAGGCGCCGGCTCAGGGGGTACCCGAACCAGGTCCACGCGAACGCGATCGCCAGCAGCGGGACCACGATGGCCAGCGTCGTGCTCCGGAACATGACGTCGCAGACGAGCGTCACGGCGCACGTCATGGCCAGCGCGAGGAACGCGAAGCCCGCGATCAGGAAGCGGTTGCCGACCTGGATCAGGTGCTTCTTGTCGTGGCGCTCGAACTGGACCCGGTGGTACGCGGACGGCGCGATGAAGGAGATCGTCGCCGCGGCCGCGAGCAGCACGGTGGCCAGGTACATGTCGCGCTGGAACGAGGTCGTCTCCTCGAAGCGCTGCTGGAACGGCACCGCGAGCAGGAAGGCGAACAGGACCTGGACGCCCGGCATCGCCACCCGCGTCTCCTGCAGCATCTCGCCGAGCTGACGGTCGTGGCGGTTCTGGTCGTCCTCCTCGCCCATGGGAGGAAACCTAGTCCGCGGGCGGCTGCTGTGCGGCAACGCGCAGGCGGTGCAGCGACTGGCGGATGATCCGCGAGATCTGCATCTGCGAGACGCCCACGAGCTCGCCGATCTCGGCCTGCGTCAGGTCCTCCTCGAAGCGCAGGCGCAGCACCTCGCGCTCGCGCGGCGTGACCGCGGCGAGCAGCCGGTCGAGCGTCGCGCGGTCCTCGGCGAGGCCGAACCCGAGCTCGTCGGTGCCCATCGCGTCGCCGAGCGTGTCGCCGGCCTCGTCCTCGCTGCCGCGCGGCGCGGAGAGCGAGGTCGCGCGGTACGCCGACCCCGCCTCGAGCGCCTCGAGGACCTGCTCCTCGGACGCCCGCACGGCGTCGGCGATCTCGGCGACCGACGGGGAGCGGTGCAGCCCCTTGGACAGCTCCGCGACCGCGCGGTCGACCTTCAGCGCCAGCTCCTGGAGGTCGCGTGGCACGCGCACCGACCACGTCTTGTCGCGGAAGTGGCGCTTGAGCTCGCCGAGGATCGTCGGCACGGCGTAGCTGGAGAAGGCGACCTCGCGCGACATGTCGAAGCGGTCGATCGCCTTGATCAGGCCGATCGAGGCGACCTGGATCAGGTCGTCCATCGGCTCGTCGGCCCGCTGGTAGCGGCGTGCGAGCTGGCGGGCAAGCGGCAGGAAGCGCTCGACGAGGCGATCGCGCGCCTGCGGATCCTTGTCGCGGAGATAGCGCTCGAAGAGCTCGCGATCTTCGCGCGTGCGCGCCTGGGTTCGTTGAGTGCGATCGTCCGTGTCCACAGCAGCGCCTACGGGAGAGGAGCGCCAGGTGGCTGGGGCGCGGAACAGAGGTCATACTAGCCCTCTGACCCACGGCCGGAACCAGTCACCCAGGATGAACTCCCGATGAGCACGGATGCCGCCGCCCGCAGCCTGCGGGTGCTGACCGCCGACGAGGACCCCCAGGCGCTGGAGCAGACCGCGCGCCTGCTCGAGGAGCTGGGGCACGTCGTCACCGCGTGCGCGGCGTCCGTCGACGAGGCGTGCGCGCTGATCGTGCGCGACGATCCCGACGCCGCGGTGGTCGTCGTGCACGACGACGTCGAGCACGCGCTGGACCTGATCGACGAGCTGTCGGAGGTCGCCTCGGGGCCGGTGGTGGCGCTGCTCGGCGAGGCCGACGCGGAGTTCGTCGAGGCCGCGGCCGAGCGCGGGATCTCCGCGATCGCGTCGGGCCACGGCGCCGAGGAGCTGCAGTCGGCGCTCGAGGTGGCGATGCGTCGGCACGCCGAGGCGGCGAAGCTGACCGAGCAGGTCGGGCAGCTCGAGCACGCGCTCGAGCGGCGCGCGGTGATCGAGCGCGCGAAGGGCATCCTGATGGAGCGCCACGCGCTCGCCGAGCGGCCGGCGTTCGAGCGGCTGCGCGCGCACGCCCGCCGCTCGAGCCGCCAGGTCGTCGCGGTGGCGCGCGAGGTGGCCGACGGCGACCTCGACCTGCCCGCGGCCTGACGCCGGTCGCGTTCGGAGGGATTAGCAGGTGGTTCGCCGGGGAAACCGATGGCCAGCATCCGGACCCAATCGAACCCAAGGAGGCAGGGATGATCGGAATCCTCATCGCCGTGCTGGTCGCGGCTGTCGTGTACGCGCTGTGTGGAATGCTCGGGCTGCCCGCGATCGTCGGCATCGTCGCCGCGATCCTCGTGCTGCTGAGCGGCGTCGGGACCGGGGGCTACGGCTACCGGACCTGGGGTGGCCGCCGTCTCTGACGAGGCGCCCTTCGAGCGCGCGTCGCCCATGAGAGTGGCGGCGCGCGCCTTCTCGAGCTTCCGCCGTCACGACATGACGGACCATGCGGCGGCGCTCACGTACTACCTGGTGATGTCGCTCTTCCCGGGGCTGCTCGTCGGGATCTCCCTCTTCGGCCTGATCGCCAACCCCGAGACGGTCGTCAACGCGACGCGCTACCTGTCCGACGCGGGGGCACCCGCGTCGACCGTCAACGCCGTCCACGACGCGCTCCTCGACCTCGTCAAGGCGTCGGGCGGCAAGGCCGGCGCGGCGCTGGTGATCGGCATCGCGCTGGGGCTCAACAGCGCCTCGGGCGCGTTCGGCGCGGCCGGTCGCGCGCTGAACGTGACGTTCGGGGTCAAGGAGGATCGCGGCTTCGCGCGGCGCAAGGTCGTCGACCTCGGCTGCACGCTGCTGATCGTGCTGCTGGCGCTCGTCGCGATGGGCGGCGTGCTGCTCGGCGGCCAGGTCGCGCACGACCTGCTCGGCCGGATCGGGCTCGGCGACACGGCCGCCTCGATCTTCGCGATCGTCCGCTGGCCGCTGGCGCTGGTCGCCGTGATGGTCGGCTTCGCGATCGTCTACGGCTTCGGCCCGGATCGCACCGGACGGCCGTTCCGCTGGATCTCGCCGGGCGCGGTCGCCGGCGTGGTCGTGTGGATGGCGGCGTCGGTCGGGTTCTTCTTCTACGTCTCGAACTTCGGCAAGTACGGCGCCACGTACGGGGCGTTCGCGGGCGCGATCATCCTGCTGCTGTGGCTCTACGTCTCGAGCATCGCGTTCCTCTTCGGGGGCGAGATCAACGCCGAGATCGAGCGCGGCGAGAAGGCGGGGCGCGGCGGCCCTCCGCCGCCGACGTCGGTCAGCGCGCCGGCGCGCGACGAGACCGCGGCCGCGTCCTCCGTCTAGCTCTCGGGCTCGGGCTCGGCGAGCGCCTCGGCCGCGGGCCGGAGCGTCAGCTCCTCCGGCCACGAGCACAGTCCGCCGCGGCCGGGGCAGTTGGCGCAGAGGTCGTAGTGCGGGCGCGGCGCGACCGGGAAGTCGCCGGCGAGCAGGCCCTCGGCGCGCCGTAGGACCTGCCGCTCGAGGTCCGGGGCGTCGGCCGCGGCGAAGCGGGCGACGGCGGGCTCCTCGGGGCGCTCGAGGAACAGGTGGGCGACCTCGACGCGCGGGGCGCCGGAGCGCAGCGCCGCGAGCGCGTAGATCGCGCGCTGGATCGCGTAGCCGTGGGCGACGACCTCCTCGGGGTCGGCGCCGTCGAGGCGGTCGGTCTTGTAGTCGACGACGAGCGCGCCGCCGTCCGGCTCGATCGCCAGCAGGTCGACGACGCCGTTGAGCAGCGGCTTGGCGTGGTGGTCGGAGGTCAGCGTGAGCGTGAACGGCTGCTCGCGGTGGATGCGGGTGGCGTGGCGGATCCGCTGCAGCGTCGAGGTGCCGATCGCCGCCTCGACGAGCGCCCGCAGGTCGGCGATCTCCGCGTCGGTGAGCTCGAGGTCGTCGAGGCCCGCGAGCGCCCGGACCTCCTCCGCCGTCGGCGGCCGCGGGTCGGCGAGGTCGAGCGCCTCGAGGAGCTCGTGGGCGAGGCTGCCGCGCTGGAGCGGGTCGATGCCCTCCGTCGCCTCCGGCACCGCCTCCTCCCCGGGCGCCGGCGGCGGCTCCTGGGTCGGGAGCCGGAGGATCCGCTCGAGGTAGAAGCGGTACGGGCACTGCGCGTAGCGGGAGAGCGACGTGTAGCTGACGGTCGCCACCGGCGGCGCACCGGGCGCGACCGCGGACAGCGGCGCGATCTCGTGGGTGGAGCTTCCCGCGAGTGCGGCTCCTCCGGCGGCGCCGCTCCCCGCGAGCGCGGCCCCCTCGGCGGCGCCGCTCCCCGCGAGCGCGGCCCCCCCGGCGCCGCTCCCCGCGAGCGCAGCTCCCTCGGCGGCGGCGCTCCCCGCGAGCGCGGCCCCCTCGCCCGGCGCGGCGAGGTGTTGCGGCTCGGGCTCGAAGAGGCGCATCTCCGCCTCGGGACGGTGGACGGCGACGCGCACGCCGCTGTCGGTGACGTGGGTCTCGCCGGCCGCGAGGCGGTCGCGCAGGGTCGGGACGAGCTCGGTCGCGAGCCACACGATCGGCGGGCAGCCGCGGCGGAGCTCCGGCCACTTCTCGATCGCGACGCTCCCGGCGACGATCAGGCGCTCCTCGGCGCGCGTCATCGCGACGTGGAAGACGCGGCGCTCCTCGGCCGCGTCGCGGTCCAGCGCCTCGTCGCGGAGGTCGTCGTAGTCGAGCGCGGGCGCGCTCTCGCCGTGCATCGGCACGAGCCGCAGGCCGACGCGGTCGCCGTCGACGAGCAGGTCGGGCGTCTGGCTGTTCGGCGGCCGGCCGAGGTCGGCGAGCACGACCACCGGGAACTCGAGCCCCTTGGCCGCGTGGATCGTCATCAGCCGCACGGCGTCGAGCCCCGCGAGCTCGACCGGGGCGTCCGGCTCGCGGGCGTCCGCCTCGAGCTCGCCGAGCGCGCGGTCGACGAGCGCACGCACGTCCCTCCCCCGCTCCGCCTCGAACTCCGCGGCGAGCCGCACCAGCTTCGTCACGTTCGCCAGCCGTCGCACGCCGCCCGGCAGCCGGAGCACGTGCTCGTCGTAGCGCGTCCGCGCGATCGCCCGCTCGAGCAGCGCGTCGAGCCCGAGCCGCGGCGCCCGCAGCCGCTCGGCCGCGAACGCCTCCGCGAACGCCGCGATCCGCTCCCGCTCGGCGGTGGGAAGCGGCGCCGACCACGCGGGGAGCTCGCGCGGGGCGGCCTCCCCCCGCACGGCGGCATCGCCGCGGAGCACGTCCCACAGCGCGCGGCGGGGCTCGCGGGCGGCGAGAGCGAGGAGGGCCAGGGCGTCCGGGGAGGCGGCGGCGCCGAGCGGGGAGGCGAGCACGCCGAGGAGCGCCTCCTCGTCGCGGGGGTTGACCAGCGCGGCGAGGTACGAGCAGAGGTCCTGGACCTGCTGGCGCGCCCAGAAGCCGCGGCCGCCGGAGGCGAGGGTCGCGAGGCCGGCGTCCTCGAGCGCACGCTCGTAGGTCGCCATGTCGCCGGCCGCGCGCAGGAGGACGACGATCTCGCCGGCCGGGTGCTCGCCCGCCGCGACGAGGTCGGCGACGCGGCGCGCGACCATCCGCGCCTCCGCCCGGCGCCACGGCTGGCTCGCCGGAAGGGAGTCGTCCTCGGGCCACGCGAAGTCGCGGTCGAGGAGGTGCAGCTCGACGCGCGCGTCGCCGCCGGCCGGCTCGCGAGCCGGGACGAGGGGGTCGCCGTCGTCGTCCGCCGGAGGCTCCGCGACGAGGGCCGTCTTCGCGCCGGGCGGCTCGACCGCCACGCGGTTGATCGGCGCGAGGACCTCCGGGAGGCTGCGGAAGTTCGTCGCCAGCCGCACGGCCGCGCCGCGCTCGGCCATCGCCGCGCGGCGCTCGCGGAAAACCGCGACCGACGCGTGGCGGAAGCCGTAGATCGACTGGCGGTCGTCGCCGACGAGGAAGACGTCGTCGCGGTCGAGGAACGCGAGCAGCTCGAGCTGGAGCCGGTTGGTGTCCTGGAACTCGTCGACCATCACGCGCTCGAAGCGCTCCGCGTAGCCGGCGGCGACCGCGGGCGAGCCGGCGAAGAGGTCGCGGGTCAGGAGCTCGAGGTCGTCGTAGTCGAGCGCCGCGCGCTCGCGCTTGGCCTCCGCGTACGCCGCGGCGAAGCGGCCGAGCAGCTCGTCGATCAGCACGAGCGCCGGGCGCGCTGCGCGGTCGGCGCACGCCTTCGCGAACGCGCCGTGCGCGCGCAGGTACTCCTCGACGGCCGGCCCCTGGAGCGCGCCCGTCCGCCCCTTCGCGAACGCGCCCGCCGCGAGCCGCGCCCCCGGCTCCTCCTCGGGCCCGAGCCGCTCGACGAGGTCGGCGCACGCGAGGATCCGCTCGCGCGCCCGGTCGACCGTCTTGCCCGCGCTCGCGCCCAGCTCGGTCAGCGCCGCCGCGGCGGTCGCGGTCAGCGCGGCCCGCTCGGCCGCCGGGTACTCGCGCGGCGCGCGCACCGGAAGCCGCGGCTCGCGCCCGTCGCTGCGCAGCGCCTCGTGGGCGCCGAAGACCATCGCGGAGAGGCGATCGGGGCGGTACGCGGCGACGAGGTCGAGCGCCGCGGCCGCGTGCGCCCGGGGGTCGACCTCCGGCGCGTCGGCGCCGCCGCCCACCGCATCGGCGCGGTCGTCGAGGAAGCCCGCGAGCGCGCGCTCGAACGCGGCGTTGCGCAGCTCGCGAGCGGTCGCCTCGTCGAGGACTCCGAAGCGCGGGTCGAGCCCGGCCTGCGCCGCGTGGGCGCCGAGGACGCGAGCGCAGAAGCCGTGGATCGTGGAGATCCACGCGCCCTCGGCCTCCTGGGCGTGGCGACGCTCCCCCAGCTCGACGAAGCGCCGCCGCACACGCGCCCGCAGCTCGCCCGCCGCCTTCTCGGTGAACGTGATCGCCAGGATCGCGTTCGGCGCGACGCCGTCCTCGATCACGCTGCGCACGAACCGCTCGACGAGCACCGAGGTCTTCCCGGAGCCCGCGGCCGCCGACACGAGCAGCGAGCCCGTGCGCCGCTCGATCGCCGCCGTCTGCTCGTCGGTGAACCGCGTCACGCGGCCTCGCAGCGGCAGATCGAGGGGTACTGGCAGCCACCGCGGTACGCGCACGTCGACGGCCGCGCCTCGAGTGCGCCCGCGCGCAGCTCGCCCGCCGCCCGGAGCGCCAGCTCGAGCACCTCGGCGAGCGCCTCCTCGAACTGCTCGGCCGTCACGCGGTCGGGGCCCTTGAGCCGCTGCCGCGGGTCGACGCCGTCGATCAGCGCACCGCGCGGGACGCTCTCCTCGGCGCCGAGCGGCTGGTAGAGCCCACCGACCGGATCCTCCTCCAGGAACGTCCGCGCGGCGAGCACGTAGAGGCCCATCTGGAGCTTGCGGTCCTGGGTCCAGCGCGCGACCGGCGTCGCCGACTTGCCCTTGTAGTCGTAGACGATCGCCTCGCCGCCGGAGACGTCGACGCGGTCGATGACGCCGCGCAGCCGCAGCCCCCCGGCGACGTCGGCCTCGAACTCGCGCTCGAGGTGCGCGGGCGCGAACTCGCTCCCCGACGCGGCCGCGTGGTCGAGGTAGCGCAGCAGGTCGGCCTCCAGCCGCCGCAGCTCGGCGCGCAGGCGCTCCGGGTTGACCGAGATCCGCACCTCCGGCGCGTGGCGGCCGAGCGCCTCGGCGAGCGCGTCGCGCGCCGCCGGCAGGTCGCCGGGGCGCAGCGGCCGCCGGCCGAGCGCGTCGAGGACGTCGCGCAGCACGCGGTGGGCGAGCTCGCCGCGGAGCATCGGCTCGGGGTCCGGGGTCAGGCCCTCGGGCCGGATCAGGCGCTCGACGAGCCACTTCACCGGGCACGACGCCCAGTTCTCCAACCCGGAGGCCGAGAACGCGCGCCACGCCGCCAGCTCGGCGAGGATCGGCTCGGTGGTCAGCGGACCCACGGGGGCGGGCGGGCGCGGTGGCGCCGCCGCCGCGGCCGCGCGCCGCGCCTCGCGGGCGGTCGGCGCCTCCCCGGCGGGCCAGCCGGCGGCGCCGAGGTGCCGGCGCGCGGTGCGCTCGCGCAGCGACGGCGCGAACAGGTCCGCGGTGTCGGCCACGAACAGCGACGGCACCACCGGGTCGCCGTCGTCGCCGGCCGTCCGCCAGCTCAGCCCGAGGACGTCCTCGGGCCGCGTCGCGGCGGCGTAGAACAGGTAGCGCTCGGCGGCGAGCGTGTCCTCGTGGCGGCGCAGCACGAGCCCCGACGCCCGCGCCAGCGCCGAGCGCTCCTCGTCCCCGAGCAGCGGCTCGGGCCGCCCGCCCGCCGGCCACGCGCCCTCGAGCAGGCCGCAGGCGAACAGCGCCCGCACGCGGCGCGCGCGGAGCGTGCGCGGCTCGGTGACGGTCACGAGCCCCGGCCCCGCCGGCCGGCCGATCCGGACCTCGAGCGCCGCGAGCACACGCGCGAGCTCGGCCGCCGGCGGCACGAGGCCCCAGGAGCGAGCGGCGCCCTCGCCCTCGCGCCCGGCCAGCCCGGCGAGGTCCTTCAGCGCCCGCCGCAGCTCCCCCGCGACCCGCGCGTCGACGGTCTCCTCCGGGTCGAGCACCGGCGCCTGCCCGCGGTGCGGGCGCGTCAGCAGCAGCGCGGTCTCGGCCGCGAGGCGCTCGCACAGCGGCGCCGCGCCCGCGCGCACCGCGCGCGCGACCCGGTCGACCGCGCCGAGCGGCCAGCCCCACGGCTGCGCCTCCCACCGCGCCCGCGCGCCGGCCGCGTCGCGGATCCCGTCGCGCCGGACCTCGGCCTCGAGGCGGTCGGCGAGCTCCGGCCGGTCGAGGACGCCGGGCGTGCGCAGGTAGGCGAGCAGGTCCTCCGGCGTCCCCTCGGGCAGCGCCGCGCGCAACAGCCCGACGAGCCCGCGGCCGAGCGCGGTGTGCCCGACCGGGAGCCGCCGGTCGAGCGCGAACGGGATCGCGTATGCGCCGAAGACCTGCTCGATCACCGGCGCCACCGCCGGCACCGAGCGGAACACGACCGCGACGTCCTCCGGCGCGTAGCCCTCGTCGCGGATCAGCCGCGCGACCGACGCCCCGACCAGCTCGACCTCCGCCCGCTCCCCGCCGGCCTCGAGCAGCCGCACCGCGTCGCCGGCCTCGACGAGCGCCTCCGGCGCCTCGGGCTCGAACAGCGCGCGCTCGAGGTGGTGCAGCGCCGCGCGCGAGCCCGGCGCGTAGAACTCGGCGCTCGCCGGAAGCTCCTCCACGACGGCCCCCGGCAGCGCCCGCAGCTCCTCGAACGTCGTCGCCCGGGCCGCGAACGCCTCGCGCCCCGGCTCGTAGGTCAGCGAGACCGTCACGTCCGCGCCGACGACGCACGCCAGCGTCTCGATCGCGTCGCGCTGCAGCGGCGTGAGGTCGTCGAAGCCGTAGAAGAAGACCGGGGTGTCGCCCCACTTCGCCGGCGCCAGCCGCAGCCCGTCGAGCGCCGCCGCCGCGTGCACGCGGTCGTCGACCACGCCGAGCCGCTCGAGCTCGC